>ULYC01013046.1_pt1 | contig 275305 bp, 194 predicted proteins | sample 1961891 | NCBI WGS metagenome assembly ULYC01 (sample SAMEA4835855, study PRJEB28245) | human gut metagenome | biome: gut microbiome; material: fecal sample | place: Denmark | collected 2008 | reverse complement strand
GTTCTGCAAAGACTTTGCAGATTTCATATATTGGTATGCAGACTGTTGAAGTAGCAATTAAGCCTGTTGTGAAGATTACGCTGAAGCCTGATACTGAAGTATTAGACGAAGTAGTTGTAACAGGATATGGTAACTTTAAAAAGTCATCTTTCACGGGAGCAGCATCGAGTATTACAACGGAAAAACTTCAAGACGTTCCTTCTTTGAGTGTACAGGATAAACTTGCGGGTTCAGTTGCCGGTGTACAGATTACATCTACTTCCGGACAACCGGGTGCTGTGGAATCTGTGCGTATCCGTGGAATGGGATCAATCAATGCCGGTAATGATCCGTTGTATGTGATTGACGGAGTACCTGTAATGACCGGTGACGCCAGTGAATTTACTTACTCTCAGTCTGGTAACAGCTTACTGTCTACTATTAACAGTAATGATATCGAGTCAATGACAGTAATTAAAGATGCAGCGGCTGCTTCGCTTTACGGTTCGCGTGCTGCAAATGGTGTTATTGTAATTACTACGAAAAAAGGGGCTTCAGGAAAATTAAAACTCAATGTAAGGGCTGACTGGGGATTCTCTAACAAGGCTATTGATTATCGTCCTATTCTGAATGGTGAAGACAGACGTGACATTTTGTATATGGGTTTAAAGAACTATGCTCTAAATTCAGGTAAGGATGAAACTTATGCCGTGAACTATGCAGATAATAATATTGATAAATATGCTGCAAAACCTTGGAGTGGATATACTGATTGGGAAGATGTTCTTTTCAGAAATGGTTCTCATCAGAATTATGAAGTGAATGCCCAAGGAGGAAATGAGCGGACTAAGTTTTATACTTCATTCGGATATACCAAACAGGAAGGTATTACACTTCAGTCCGGTTACGAGCGTATTACGGGACGTGCAAATATGAGCCATAAGGCGGATCGCGTTACAATCGAGGCAAGTACGATGTTTACGAATTCAACTCAGAATGTAAACTCGGAAGGAACAAGTTTCTCAAGCCCTATCATGTGTCTGGCCATGACAGCTTCTCCTTCTACATTCCCATATAACGAAGACGGTACATTCAGCACGAGTTTCCCTGCTTTGAATGGTGCCAATCCCCTTCAAACTGCAACATATAATTATGATCGCAGTACAATTGTACGTACCCTGAATACACTGTCTGCAACGTGGAATATTTGGGATAACTTGAATATTAAAGAAACTTTAGGTTATGATTTTAACCAAACAAATAATCGTGTGTGGTGGGATCCGCGTTCTAATGATGGACGTTCTTCAAAAGGAGTATTTCAGCGCTATATGATGAACAGAAGCAAATTGAATACTCAAACTCAGCTGACTTATAACAAGACATTTGCGGAACACCACAATATCGATGTATTGTTAGGTTTCGAAACAGAAGATTATAAGTACGATTATACCTATACTAATGGTAATACTTATCCATCTTACTTACCGGAAATTACGAATGCAGGCGTTTCTAGAGGTGCCAGTAACATTAACAGTTATCGAATGACCTCCTACTTGGGACGTTTAAATTATGATTATGCCGGCAAATATTATGTAAGTGGTAGTTTCCGTCGTGATGGTAGCTCACGTTTATCAAGAGACAGCCGTTGGGGTAATTTCTGGTCAGTATCTGGTTCGTGGAGACTTTCACAAGAAGCATTTATGGAGTCATTATCTAATGTTATTACTGATGCTAAAATACGTGCTTCTTACGGTGTAAATGGTACACAACCCAAAGACTACTATGGATATATGGGGGTATATGAGTTTGGATATAATTACAATGGAAATGGTGGTTCGTCAGAGGCACGTTTCTATAATCCGAGTCTGAAATGGGAAAAGAACTATGCTACAAACATCGGTGTTGACCTTACATTATTTAATAGACTGACTGTTTCTGCAGAGTGGTATAATCGTGAAACAAAAGATTTGTTAATGGATAAACCGATTTCTGCCGCAGTAGGTGTTATCAATAGTTCGGGTGTTGCTAATATGCTCGTTAACGTTGGTTCAATGAGGAACCGTGGTTTTGAATTGGAATTGAAGTCCACTAACATTCAAAACAAAGACCTTCTTTGGACTACTTCTTTGAACATAGGACACAACAAGAATAAGCTGACCAAACTGGATGGTGAACAACAGGAAATTATCAGTGGAGTTTCTATCCATCGTGTAGGTCAACCATATTACTCAATCTATGCGTATGAATATGCAGGTGTTGATCCTCAGACAGGTAAAGAACTGTATTATATAAATGGCGAAGATGGCAGCCGTGAAACAACAACAAATTCTGCTGCCGCTAATAAAACAATCATTGGTTCTATCGAACCTAAAGTACAAGGCGGATTGACCAATTATGTTAGTTGGAAATTTATTGATTTCAACTTGACCCTGACTTACTCACTGGGTGGGCATGCTTATGATTATGCTACCTGGTTGCAATCTAATGGAGGTACCTATCATTATTTAGGTAATGTTCCGGCTTATTATAAAATGGAAGATACTTGGCAGAAAACAGGTGATAATGCCAAATTGCCACAATTTGCATACGGTAATGCCAACAAAGCTTCTTCTCGCTGGTTGATGTCTACCGATCATCTACGTGTAAAGAATATGACTTTGGGATTCACTTTACCTCAAAGTTGGTCGTCTAAAGCCGGTATAAGTAAGTTAAGAGCTTATGTTTCAGGAAACAACCTGTTGACTTGGAAGAAAAAGAGCTTGTACGTTGATCCGGAAGTTCCTGTTGACGGACTGTGTACATTCGAAACTCCGGCTCTCCGAACTGTTACATTTGGTCTTGAAATCGGTTTTTAATCAAGTAGAAACAATTTATGAAAAAAGAATTTATGAAAAAGATATATAAATCAATAACACTGGTTGCTGCTATCTTAAGTTTGTCTTCCTGCGGGAATGATTGGCTGGATAGAAAACCTGCCGACGGGATTCCATCAGAAGATGCTATCACTAACTATAATGACGCTCTGACTGCACGTACAGGTATGTATGATGGCATTCAGGGAAACTCCAATGCTACCAGCTATTATGGTGCCCGTATGTTTTATTACGGGGATGTTCGTGCTGAAGATATGCAGGCAAGAACCCAGGGTATGCGTTCATCATCGTGCTATGAGATGCTCTACACTGTAGATGATGCTCCTAATATGTGGAATATACCTTATAATGTAGTTCGCCGTGCCAATCGTCTGATTCAAGCAATTAACGAAAAAAAGGTGACTGACGCAACAGAAGCACAAATAGGTAAAATATATTCAGAAGCATTGGTTGTCAGGGCATTGGTTCATTTTGACTTAGTGAGAATCTATGGTATGCCTTATACAGCCGATAACGGAGCTTCTTTGGGTGTCCCGGTTATCTTGAAACCTTTGGAACGAAATGATTTGCCTTCCAGAAATACAGTAGCAGAAGTTTATACACAAGTCATCAGAGACTTGACTGACGCTATTAATTCTGGATATCTTGCTAAAGATAAGACTCAGGGATATATCAATGAATGGGCAGCAAAAGCCTTGCTTACCAGAGTCTATCTGACTAAAGGTGATAACGAGAATGCACTCAAAGTTGCTGAAGATATTATAACCAATTCTCCATATAAACTTTGGACTAATGAAGAATATGTAAATGCATGGTATAAAAGCAATGGAGCACATACGAACGAAATGATTTTCGAAGTTATAAATGCAAGTAATGATGACTGGACTGACCGTAATGGTATTGCTTATTTGCTGAACGAGAACGGATATGCGGATGCAATAGTGACAAAAAGCTTTATGAATATGTTGAGTCAGGATCCTAAAGATGTTCGTATAGGTATGGTACTGCCTGCTCAATATGATAAGGATCTTCAAGAAGAATATGGCGATGCGAAAATCTTCATTAATAAATTTCCGGCGGATAAAGACGATGTAGGTGAAATGCGTTTAAATAATCTGCCATTACTTCGTCTTTCGGAAGTTTATCTGAGTGCTGCAGAAGCGGCAGCTAAACTTGGAGGGCATCAGGATAAAGCAGCCAAATATCTGAATGAAATTGTTCAGAGAGCAAATCCGGAGGCCAAAGCCATTTCGGAAGCAGATGCTACAGTAGAAAGAATTATTCTTGAAAGGAGAAAAGAAATGATTGGTGAAGGGCAACGTTACTTTGATGCATTGCGCAATAATGAAACAATCGTTCGCTATAAAGATGAAGGTGATAAGGGATATCATTATTCATTGATTAAAGAATCGCAAAGCTTTGACCGTACCTACTTCAGAGCTATACTTCCGATACCTGTTGATGAAACCAATGTGAATCCTAATTTGAGAGCTCAACAAAATCCCGGATATTAATTGTGGTTTAATAACATAATCAAAAGGCTGCTTTCTAAAAAGGAAGCAGCCTTTTTTATTACACATGAATTGAATTTCTTATTAGGCTCCATTATGATATTTGTTGTATATTAATCAAGGATGTCATTAATCATTTTACAATCGAAAGTTATTATCTGTTTTGAGATATCTATGGAAAGTGTTTTGAAAAATACTTATCTCATAAACTATCTGTAATTGTGATACTGCCATAAATTTCTACCATTGGGAAAGGAATAAAATATCTATATAAAGCTAGTCGTTACTTGCTGCCGCGGGAAAAAATAGTAGAATAATAAATGGGATAAATGGTCTTATTACTTCTGATAATTAGATTATTACGTAACTTTTATAAGATATATAAAGTGCAACTAATTGAGGTTTTCAGAAAAACAGATCATCTGTAATATGCAGATAATAAGATATTTATTAAATACAGTTTCTTTCTACACTAAGTTCAATCTGAATTTGTAATAATCATATTATAAGATAGTTAGCACATACTACAGTTCTGCAAAGACTTTGCAGATTTCATATATTGGTATGCAGACCGCTGAGGTAGCAATTGCACCTAATATTAGAGTAATATTAAAAACAGACTCAAAAGCACTTGACGAGGTTGTGGTAGTTGCTTACGGAACACAAAGTGCTCGTACGGTGACCGCATCTGTATCTACTGTAAGAGCGGATGCTTTGAAAGATGTACCAAGTGTAAGTTTTGATCAGATGCTTCAGGGACGTGCGTCAGGTGTTAGTATCACCACTCCGTCAGCAGGTGTAGGGCAGGCCCCGATTGTGCGGGTACGTGGTGTGAACTCGATTACTTCCGGTACTTCTCCTCTGTATGTTGTCGATGGAGTTCCTATCGAATCAGGTAATCTCTCTTATTTGGCTAATGCCAACGCACTGGCTGATATTAATCCGGCCGATATTGTATCTATGGATGTATTGAAGGATGCGGCGGCAGCTGCGTTGTATGGTTCGCGTGCTGCGAATGGAGTTATCTTGATTACCACTAAGCAAGGGCAAAGTGGTAAAGTCAAAGTAAGTTATGATGGTTTTGTCGGTTTCTCAAATGCAACCGATTTCTATGAAATGATGAATGCACAGGAATATGTCGACTTCAAGAATTTGGCCGTAAAGAACCGTTATGGGACAGATGAATTGTCACTGACTACCGGCTATGTTTCTCCTTATGGTAACAAAGCGTTTAACATGATGAAAGATGCCAATGGTAACTATGTAGATACTGAGTGGAAAGATGCTGCCTTCCAAAACGGATTGTCACAGAGTCACTCTGTTGCTGTAAGTGGCGGATCGGATAAAGTGCGGTATTATCTGTCCGGTAACTATACAACGCAAGAAGGTATTGTGAAAGGTGATAAATATGACCGTTTGGGAGTAAAGGCTAATATTAACGTGCAGGCAACCGACTGGTTGAAGGTTGGAATGAATACCAACGTGACAACCGGAACGACATCTTACGTAGATGCTGCCCGTAGAGGTTCCAACTTTGCGGTAGGAGGATTTCCGCGTCTGGCATTGATCAATGCGCCTAACTTGCCGATGTATAATGAAGATGGTACTCCCTACTATCTGGCTCAAGGTTTGGGTTATGGAGGGAATACGGTATTCAGTACATTCTCTAATCCGGCTGCCATTTTGTCTTTGGGCAATGGATTGAGTTCTGACGTAACCCGTTTCATCGGAGTATTTTATGCCGAAGCAACTCCGTTGAAGGGGCTGTCATTGAAGACTCAGTACGGTGTGGACTATGCACGTATTGAGGAACAGCGTTTCTGGTCTCCGCTGCATGGTGATGGAGTAAATAGCAAAGGTCTGGCAAATGCCTATAATACCAAGAACAACAGATGGACTTGGACTAATACGGCAACTTATAATTTCTCTTTAGGGCAGAATAACTTTAATTTGCTGGCTGGTACGGAAGCGTCTGAAAGAAATAACTCTCGTTGGACCGCACAGCGTAAAGATTTACAGGATGATAAATTTGTTGTATTCCAAGGTCCTTTTGGTTCGGCAACTGCCGGTGGTAGCTTGTCCAACAATACCATGGTCTCTTATTTCGGACGTATCAACTATGATTATGCTTCTAAATACATTGTATCTCTTAACTACCGTCGCGATGGTTATTCCGCTTTGAGTGAGAAGAATCGTTGGGGTAATTTCGGAGGTGTTTCTGCTGCATGGCGCGTATCCGAGGAAGGGTTCTTCAAACCCCTGCGTAATGTAGTCGACGACTTGAAGATAAAGGGAAGCTATGGTGTGGTTGGTAACACTGATATTTACGATTATGCTTCGAAATCATTCTATTCAAGCTACAACTATGGTATAAACGGTACTTATGGCCTGGCTCAGATTGCCGATCCGAACCTGAAATGGGAATCTTCGGAAAAATATAGTATTGGTTTCAATGCACGATTGCTGGATAGAATCAGTGTGGACTTTGACTACTATTATACGAAGTCTTCCGATTTGATTCTGGATGTACCTCAATCACCGTCCAAAGGTATTCCGGGCAATATCATTACTACCAATGCCGGAAAGATGAAGAATAGCGGTATTGAACTGACCGTCTCGGCCGATGTGATAAGAAACAGTCAGTTTACATGGGAAACCAGCTTTAACATTACGACTAACAAGAACAAGGTGATCTCACTGGCTGACGGTGTAGAGAATATTCTGAAAGGGGATAATGGCGGTTTAGAGATTACGAATATCACTGTACCGGGAAAATCTATCGGACGTCTGTATCTCTACCCAACTGCCGGAGTAGATCCCAAGTCGGGGCGTAGGGTATTTATTACTCCAGAAGGTGACAGAACCTTACTGATGTTTGAAAAAGGGGGGTGGTTCTATGAAGATGGAACAGAATATGCCGGTGAATTTGAACCTGTTGATTGTGGAAATACACTTCCTACCTGGTACGGTGGCTGGACCAATAACTTCAAGTATAAAGGTTTCGACCTTTCTCTGTTTTTCCAATTCTCGGGAGGTAATAAGATTTATAACGGAACCAAAGCCAGTGTGAGCGATATGCGTTACTGGAACAACTCTAAAGATGTATATAAGAAGTACTGGACTCCGGAACGCACACATGCAGAGTATCCTATGCCGATATACGGTGATAATTACTCTAATGGTTCGGCATTGCCTATCAGCGACTTAGTGGAAAGAGGAGATTATTTACGTTTGAAGAATGTGTCACTGGGCTATACATTCAATACAAAGAACTGGTCGAAAGCTGTGGGAATCTCTGCACTTCGTCTTTACGTCCAGGCTCAGAACCTGTTCGTGATTACAGGTTATAGCGGTATGGATCCGGAGACACTAACCAACGTAGAGAGTGCGACTTTGTCAGGTGGTACGGATAAGAATACGTTACCTCAGGCACGTACGTATACAATCGGTGTGAATCTGACATTCTAATATGGTTTTATAGTAACAGATAAAAGAAACTACAATGAAAAAGATAATTTTATTTTCGACATTATGTGCTTCTCTCTTTTTAGGTAGTTGCAGCAGCAGCTTCCTCGATCAGGAGCCTCCATTATATGTAAACGAGAACGATATTTTCACAAGTCCTACCCGAATCGAGGCAACTCTGAACGGCTTGTATGCTGCAATCAAGAACACGGGGACTAAGTCCTTGATGGGAGGTAAGTCCTATCTGGTGTTTGACAACAGGGGAGATGATGTTATTAATATCTCGAACAACCTGGTGACTTTGTTCAATACCTACAACATGAATGTAGGCATTACGGATGCCGAGAATGCCGACACTTGGACATACGCTTATCTGGCCATTAATAAAGTAAATACTTTCCTTCAGTCTCTTGAAGGTGCCAGGGAAGTTGCCGGTGAGAATTATGACCGCTATGTGCAGGAAGCTAAGTTTGTCAGGGCTTTGGCATACTACTATTTGAATAATTTGTATCCGACTCCGTATTCTGTGAATCCCGATGCAAAATCTGTTCCGTTGCGTCTTACTGCCGAAGCCGGAACTGAAAACAACAATATGCCCCGCTCTACGGTAAAGCAGATTTATGAACACATTCTGTCTGACTTGGAGAACATTTCGGCATTGGATACCGAAGTGAATACTTATACAGGGGTCACACATGCTACTCAGGCTGCTGCCAACATGCTTAAGATGAGAGTTTATATGGCAATGAACGAATGGGACAAAGCCATTGCAGCCGGAGAATTGGTGACCGGATATAGTTTGCCGGAAGACGTAACATTGATTTATAAGGCTCCGTACTTCAGTCAGGAGAGTATCTTCTCTCTGCCAATGGCAGACACTAATATCCCGAACACTCAGCAGTCATTGGCAGAATATTATTATGATGGCAAGATTATGCTGATCGATACAAAGAGCGGGATTATGTCAAAACCTGATTATTCGTTGGCTACCGATAAGCGTATCATAGCCTTTAAGGGAGAGAAAGACTTGTTGATGAAGTTTACGGATGCAAAAACTAAATTACAGTGGGTACCCATCTTCCGTTATGCCGAAACATTGCTGGATCTTGCCGAGTGTTATGCAAACAAAGCCGGGGGCGAAGCTACGGCCAAAAGCCTGTTGAAACAAGTCAGAGGCCGCTCGGTGGATGCGGCTACCGATCCGTTGAACATCGATAATCTGTCGGGTGATGCACTGAAAGAGGCAATTTACAATGAGAAGCGCCTTGAATTCATTGGTGAGGGTATTCGTGGTATCGACATTATGAGACGTGGTGAACACTTCATTAAAGTGGGCGAGAATGAGACGATCAATGTCGGTCCGTCCGATGAAAAATATACTTGGCCCATACCTCAGGTTGAGTTGTTGCTCAATAAAGATATTAATAAATAAATAGTCAATAAATAATAAAGAATCGCTCAGGTAGAAACACTTGGGCGATTTTTTCTTTTAGTATGTTACGAAAATAGCTATATTTGTCGCCATATTATAATAAGGTATAAAGTAGAATGAAAGAATTTGTAATATCCGAAGCCAAAGTCGAAACAGCTGTTCTGGTGGGTCTCATTACGCAGACGCAAGATGAACGCAAGACTAACGAGTATCTCGACGAACTGGCATTTCTGGCTGAGACAGCCGGGGCGGAAGTAGTGAAAAGGTTTACGCAGAAGTTGCCGACAGCTAACTCAGTGACTTATGTAGGGAAAGGAAAACTGGAAGAAATAAAAGAATATATAAGGATAGAGGCTGAAGAAGACCGGGAAGTGGGAATGGTCATTTTTGATGACGAACTTTCAGCCAAGCAGATACGTAACATCGAAGCGGAACTGAAGGTGAAGATACTGGACCGTACTTCGCTGATTCTCGATATATTTGCCATGCGTGCCCAGACTGCCAACGCTAAAACTCAGGTGGAGCTGGCCCAGTATAAATATATGTTGCCCCGTCTGCAACGCCTTTGGACTCACCTTGAGCGTCAGGGTGGTGGTTCCGGAAGTGGTAAAGGCGGTTCGGTAGGACTTCGCGGTCCGGGTGAGACCCAGTTGGAGATGGACCGCCGTATCATCCTGAACCGTATGTCGCTGCTTAAAGAACGCCTTGCTGAAATAGATAAACAGAAGTCTACCCAGCGCAAGAACCGCGGGCGTATGATCCGTGTGGCTTTGGTGGGTTACACCAACGTTGGCAAATCGACCATGATGAACCTGTTGGCCAAGAGTGAAGTCTTTGCGGAGAACAAGCTGTTTGCCACACTCGATACGACGGTGCGCAAGGTGATTATCGATAATCTGCCTTTCTTGCTCTCCGATACCGTCGGGTTTATCCGTAAGTTACCTACTGACTTGGTAGATTCCTTTAAGTCGACCCTCGACGAAGTACGTGAGGCCGACTTGTTGGTTCATGTAGTAGATATTTCGCATCCCGGATTTGAAGAACAGATTGAGGTGGTGAACAAAACGCTGGCCGATATCGGAGGAGGCGGGAAACCGATGATTTTAATATTCAATAAGATAGACGCCTATACTTATGTAGAAAAGGCGCCGGACGACCTTACCCCCAAAACAAAGGAAAACTTGACACTCGAAGAACTGATGAAAACGTGGATGGCCAAGATGGAGGACAATTGCCTGTTCATCTCCGCCCGTGAGAAAATCAATATAGACGAACTGAAGAGTGTGGTTTATCAGCGAGTGAAAGAATTGCACGTACAGAAGTATCCCTATAATGACTTTCTTTATCAGACCTACGAAGAAGAAGAGTAATTTGTAGTTTGTAACAAGAGGAGTATGGGAAAGACTTACCGTAGACTGACTGAAGATGAAGTGCTTCAGTTGAAGAGCCAGTCGTGTCTGGCCGATGACTGGAATAAGGTTGCAGTAGCCGAAGAGTTCACAACCGAATTTGTACATCACACCCGTTTCTCGGGTGAGGTGAAACTGGGAGTGTTCCATTCGGATTTTATCCTGCCGGGTGGAATCAAAAAACATTCCGGCCTGAGACATGTCACCCTGCATAATGTGACTGTTGGTGATAATTGCTGTATCGAGAACATCCAGAACTACATTGCCAACTATGAGATAGGAAACAATACTTTCATTGAGAATGTAGATATCATCCTGGTGGACGGCTTGACTCAGTTTGGCAACGGAGTAGAAACTGCCGTACTGAACGAGACGGGAGGTCGTGAAGTGCTGATTAACGACAAACTCTCTGCCCATCAAGCCTATATCCTGGCTCTTTACCGGCATCGTCCGGAACTGATCAGCCGGATGAAAGAGATTACAGACTATTATTCCAATAAACACGCTTCGGCGGTGGGAACCATCGGCAACCATGTGATGATTCTCAATACCGGTTCTATCAAGAATGTGCGTATCGGGGATTTCTGCCGGATCTGCGGGACGTGCCGTCTGTACAATGGGAGCATCAACAGTAACGAGTCTGCCCCGGTGCATATCGGACACGGCGTTATTTGCGATGATTTTATTATTTCCTCCGGTTCCCATGTCGACGACGGGGCCATGCTGACCCGTTGTTTTGTGGGACAAGCCTGTCAGTTGGGGCACAATTATTCCGCTTCCGACTCGCTGTTCTTTAGCAACTGCCAAGGAGAGAACGGTGAAGCATGTGCTATTTTTGCCGGGCCATACACCGTCACCCATCATAAATCGACCTTACTGATAGCCGGTATGTTCTCGTTTATGAACGCCGGTTCAGGATCGAATCAGAGCAATCACATGTATAAACTGGGACCGATTCATCAAGGAACGTTGGAAAGGGGAGCTAAGACTACTTCCGATTCATACATCTTATGGCCGGCCCGTGTAGGCGCTTTTTCGCTGGTGATGGGGCGTCATGTGAACCATGCCGATACATCGAAACTGCCTTTCTCCTACCTGATTGAGCAACAGAATACCACGTATCTGGTTCCGGGAGTCAACCTGCGTAGTGTGGGTACCATCCGTGATGCCCAAAAGTGGCCGAAACGTGACAAACGTACAGACCCGAACCGGCTGGATTATATCAACTATAACCTTCTCAGTCCGTATACCATTCAGAAGATGTTTAAGGGACGCTCTATCCTGAAAGAGTTGAAGAGGGTGTCGGGCGAGACTTCGGAAATCTACTCTTATCAGAGTGCCAAAATTAAAAACTCCTCGTTGAATAGCGGTATACGCTATTACGAGATAGCCATCCATAAGTTTCTTGGCAACTCCATCATCAAGCGTCTTGAAGGGATCAACTTTAAAGATAATGAAGAGATACGCCGGCGTCTGAAGCCGGATACGGAAATCGGGGTAGGCGAATGGGTGGATATTGCCGGTTTGATTGCTCCCAAAAGTGAAGTGGAGAAGCTGATAGACGGCATTGAAAGCGGTGAGATTAACCGTCTGAAGAGTATGAATGCCTGTTTTGCCGCCATGCACGATAATTACTATACTTACGAATGGACATGGGCTTACCATAAGATACAGGAATTTTATGGCTTGAATCCCGAAACCATTACAGCAAAAGATATCATCGCCATCGTTCGCGCCTGGCGTGAAGCGGTGGTAGGACTTGACCGCATGGTATACGATGATGCGCGCAAGGAGTTCTCACTTTCGTCTATGACGGGCTTTGGTGCCGACGGTTCACGTGACGAAATGAAGCTCGACTTCGGTCAGGTTCGTGGCGATTTTGAGAGTAATCCGTTTGTTACCGCCGTGCTGAAGCATATTGATGATAAGACCGCTTTGGGAGAAGAACTGATTAACCGCATCGGGCAATTGGCGTGAGAGAGGGTACGAGTTATATAATATTTACTATGAAAATACATATCTTATTTGGAATGATCGGGTTCATTCTGCTGTCCGGTTGTAACCGGGCAGCAGAAAAGAACCCTCGTTTTTATGATGCCGACGTTTCCAGGGAACTAGCCGGGCACCGCAAGGCCCAGATTAAGAATCTGAAGTATGAACTTAGTTTCAATATCCCGCGACAGAAAGAGGCTGCCATTGAGGGCGATATTACCTTGCGCTTTGATTTGGCTTCCCGACAGGAAGTCCTGATAGACTTTCGGGAAGAGCGTGAGAAGATCAAAGAGGTTATAGCCAACGGAGTGCCGGTGGACAAGGTGCGTTTTGAGAATGAGCACATCATTCTGCCTGCTTCGTCGACAGTGGAAGGAGCGAATGGAATACGGATTCGTTTCACCGCCGGCAATCAGTCACTGAACCGGAACGACGAATACCTCTACACATTGCTGGTTCCCGACCGTGCCCGTACCGTATTCCCCTGTTTTGAGCAGCCCAATTTGAAGGCGGAGTTCACTTTACAGCTTGAACTTCCCGCAGACTGGAAAGCTGTTTCTAATACATACATCCGGAGTGAGACGGTAACCGACGATCGTAAGACCGTCTGTTTTGCACCGACCGAACCTCTTAGTACATACCTGTTCTCGTTTGTAGCCGGAAAGTTGGAGCGTCGGGAGTATACCCGGGACGGACGTACCATCGCTGCTTATTACCGGGAGACCGATCCTAAGAAAGTAGCCCAGTTGGATATTGTCTTCGGGCAGGTGATGGCATCGCTCCATTGGCTTGAAGAGTATACCGGCATTGCATATCCGTTTGCCAAGTACGATTTTATTGTTCTGCCCGGTTTTCAGTTTGGCGGGATGGAACATACAGGGGCTACCTTATATAATGATAACGGGATTTTCCTGAGTGAACACCCTACGCCGGACGAGGAGTTGAATCGGGCTGAGCTGATTGCCCATGAAACGTCGCACATGTGGTTTGGCGATTTGGTTACCATGGATTGGTTTGACGACGTATGGACTAAAGAAGTTTTTGCCAACTATTTTGCAGCCCGGATTGTCGAACCCCTGTTTCCGGAGATCAATCACACCCAGAATAAACTCAAGACCTTTACGGCAGCTTCACTTTCCGAGGATCGTACTATGGGGACGAATGCCATCCGCCAACCGCTTGATAACTTGCGTAATGCCGGATTGATCTATGGGCAGATCATCTATAACAAGGCTCCCGTGATGATGGAAAAACTGGTCGACAAGATGGGGGAAGCCAATTTCCGGAGTGGTATACAGGAGTACCTGAAGACCTACTCGTACGGTAATGCCACCTGGGACGACCTGATCCGTATTCTGGACAGTAAGACGGCCGAAGACCTGGCCGCCTTCAGTGATGTATGGGTGAACCGGAAAGGGATGCCTACGTTAACTTTCCGGACAGACGGGCAAGAACTGGAAATTCGCCAGCACGATCCCTACAACCGGGGATTGCTCTGGCCGCAACGTTTTGCCGTCACTCTTTGCGGAGAGCGCGATTCGGTGATCCGGGTGAATATGACAGATACCCTGTTCCGGATGCAACTTCCGTTTGTGCCTTCGCGCGTATTGCCCAATACCGATGGCAGAGGCTATGGGGTATTTGTGCCCGACGAGCCTGCTCTGCATTGGCTGGCGGCACATTGGTGGGAGATAGAAGATGATACGGCCCGCCAATCGCTGCTGATGGTACTCTATGAAAATTATCTGGCCAAACACATCTCGGCGGACGACTGGGTCAACAGCCTGATAACAGGGCTTCCGGCCGAGAAGAACGCTTTGGTGGCTTCTACAGCCAGTGGTTATCTGGCGAATGTCATGTGGGAGATAGCTCCGGCAAACCGGGCAGAAGTAGAAGCCCGCATTTATACGATGACACAGAATCATCCGTTGCCTTCGTGCCGGATACAATTGATGCGCCTTTTCATGCAGAATGCCATTTCCGAACCGATGGTGAAGAAGCTCTACATTTTGTGGCAACAGCAGTCCGACAAACATCTGAACCGACAGGATTATACAACTTTAGCCTACGAACTGGCTATTCGCATGCCTTTGGAGAGCGAACAGATACTCCGCACACAGCGGGCACGTATTGACGATCCGGATCGTTTGCGGCAGTTCGACTTTATCTCACGGGCAGCCGTATCCGATACTGCGCGGCTCGATACTCTGTTCAACAGCCTGCTGGCGGCAGAAAACCGCCGGATAGAGCCTTGGACGACTGCTGTCATTCGATACCTGAACCATCCGTTGCGTGAGGATCAGTCGGTGAAGTACATTCGTCCGGGACTGGAGGTGCTGGAAGAGGTACAACGCACCGGAGATATTTTCTTTCCCAAAAATTGGGCGGCAGCTTTGCTGGGCAATCATCTCAGTTCATCGGCTTACGAAGAAGTGGTACGCTTCCTGAACGAGCGTCCCGATTATTCACCGCTTTTGAAGAACAAGATACTGCAGGCAGCCTATCCGTTGTACCGGGCAAACAATTAAAATAATCACCGGAATGCTTGGCTTTGGCACTCCGATGTTGTATCTTTGCTAACAGATTCATGATTTAGATTCAAATTAGAATGCCATAGAAGAGGAAGCCCGCGAAGCTTCCTCTTTTTTTTGTATCCCTGCCTTCCGGTGTCTCCAACCCTGTGGCTTTCCAACCCTTCAAGACGGTTGCTTCGTGCTCCGGAGAGCCTTGCTTCGCCCAAAACAGACACTGGCATTTGCCCGAACAGACACCGGCATCTTGCAGAAGAGAGGCTCTCTTCCGGAATGGCTCCCGCTTTTCTGTGGAAACGCCTTCCGAACGTTAATAATAAGTAAATCCGCTCTTGACAAAATCTGCCACTTTATTCATACTTTGGAAAACTATTCTTACCTTTGCCTCACTAACTAACATTACGTAATAAAATTAAGAGATATGGCAACACCTCCGTTTAAGTATCAACCTATGTTCGAACATGGGGAAGATAAAACCGAGTATTATCTGCTTACCAAAGACTATGTGTCAGTAAGCGAGTTCGAAGGAACACCTGTGCTGAAAGTACAGAAAGAAGGTCTGACAGCGATGGCTAATACTGCTTTCCGCGACGTATCTTTCATGCTTCGCCGTGCGCACAACGAGCAGGTAGCGAAGATTCTGAGCGACCCGGAAGCAAGTGAAAACGACAAATACGTGGCATTGACTTTCCTGCGCAACGCTGAAGTGGCTGCCAAAGGTATACTTCCTTTCTGCCAGGATACCGGTACGGCTATCATCCACGGTGAAAAAGGACAGCAGGTATGGACAGGCTATTGCGATGAAGAAGCTTTGTCATTGGGTGTTTACAAGACATATACGGAAGAAAACCTGCGTTATTCACAGAATGCTCCGCTCAACATGTACGACGAGGTGAACACGAAGTGCAATCTGCCGGCCCAGATCGATATCGAGGCTACGGAAGGCATGGAGTACAAATTCCTGTGTGTGACCAAGGGTGGTGGTTCTGCCAATAAGACTTATCTGTATCAGGAGACAAAAGCGATTCTGAATCCGGGCACTCTGGTTCCGTTCCTGGTTGAGAAGATGAAGACACTGGGTACAGCGGCTTGTCCTCCTTATCATATTGCATTCGTTATCGGCGGTACTTCGGCTGAGAAGAATCTGCTGACTGTGAAACTGGCTTCTACCCACTATTACGACGAGTTGCCGACTACCGGTAATGAGTATGGTCGTGCTTTCCGCGACGTAGAACTGGAGAAAGAGGTACTTGCCGAAGCCCAAAAGATCGGTTTGGGAGCACAGTTTGGCGGTAAATATCTGGCACACGATGTACGTATCATCCGTCTGCCCCGTCACGGAGCTTCTTGTCCGGTGGGCTTGGGTGTATCTTGTTCTGCCGACCGTAACATCAAATGTAAGATCAATAAAGACGGTATCTGGATTGAAAAACTCGATTCTAATCCGGGCAGTCTGATTCCCGCAGAACTGCGTAGCGCAGGTGAAGGCGATGTAGTGAAGATCGACCTGAACCAGCCGATGGCGGATATCCTGAAGGAACTGACTAAATATCCGGTAGCTACACGTCTGTCACTCAACGGTACGATCATCGTAGGCCGTGATATCGCTCACGCTAAACTGAAAGAACGTCTGGATCGCGGCGAAGATCTGCCCCAATATATCAAAGACCATCCGATTTATTATGCCGGTCCGGCTAAAACTCCTGCCGGCATGGCTTGCGGTTCGATGGGACCGACTACTGCCGGACGTATGGACCCCTATGTGGACTTGTTCCAGAGCCATGGCGGCAGCATGATTATGTTGGCAAAAGGTAACCGTAGCCAGCAGGTGACCGATGCTTGTAAGAAGTATGGCGGTTTCTACCTTGGTTCAATCGGTGGTCCGGCTGCTATCCTTGCCCAGAACAATATCAAGAGCATCGAATGCGTAGAATATCCGGAATTGGGTATGGAAGCTATCTGGAAGATCGAAGTAGAGGACTTCCCCGCATTTATTCTTGTAGATGACAAGGGTAACGACTTCTTTAAGCAGATAAAACCCCGTTGCGGTTCTTGCAGCAACAAATAAGAAATGGGTAAGTGACTATTAATAATAGTTGTTTATCATTTTAACTCGAGTGAGAGGCGTCTGTATGCTGTGTTATACAGATGCCTTTCTCATTATAAATACCTTGATCATTATCAGTAAAACGAATCACCGATGGAACTACAAAAGAATCCTCAACACATTGTCTGGCTGGACGTTGTCCGCTTCGTAGCCATGTTTACCGTTGTCTGTTGTCACTGCACAGACCCTTTTAACTTTTATCCGGGCACACCGCCCAATATTGGCGAAATAAAACTCTGGGGTGCCATCTACGGAGCCTTGCTTCGTCCTTGCGTCCCCCTGTTCGTGATGATTACCGGAGCACTGCTTCTTCCGGTGCGCGGCGAGATCTCTGTCTTTTATAAGAAACGCATTCCGCGCGTCCTGTGGCCGTTTCTGATCTGGTCCGTTATCTACAATCTGTTTCCCTGGATCACTGGAGTGTTGGGCATCAAACCGGAAGTCATTCTCGACTTTTTCCCTTATTCGGGCGAGGAAGTGATGCGCCAGTCGCTGCCTGTCTCTTTGGACTACATTGCTCAGATTCCTTTTAATTTCTCCATAGTAGATGTACACATGTGGTATATTTACCTGCTGATCGGTCTGTATCTTTACCTCCCCGTCTTTTCTGCCTGGGTGGAGAAAGCATCCGATAAGGCGAAGCTGTGGTTTCTCGGTGCATGGGCTGTCACTCTGTTGTTGCCATACTACAACCAGTTTGTGGCACAATATCTTTGGGGAACCTGTTCATGGAATGCGTTCGGCATGCTTTATTACTTTGCCGGTTTCAATGGCTATCTGTTGTTGGGACACTATCTGCGCAACCTTGACTGGGCTTTGGGTAAGATCCTGGCAATCGGTCTGCCGATGTTTGTAATAGGATATGCCGTTACCTTCTTTGGCTTCCGCTACATCACGGCTTTGCCGGAGTTTAGCGACGAGATGCTCGAACTCTTCTTCACTTACTGCTCCCTAAATGTAGTGATGATGACCATTCCCGTGTTTATGCTTTGCAAGAAGGTGAATTTCCGTTCGGAGGGGATCAGGAAGGCACTTGCCAACCTTACCTTGTGTGGTTTCGGTATCTATATGATACACTATTTCTTTACCGGTCCTTCCGTAGTGTTGGTACGTACGTTAGGTGTACCTCTGGGTATTCAGATACCGGTCGCGTCTGTTTTAGCTTTCGGTGTTTCGTGGCTGATTGTGTGGACTGTCTATCGTGTGCTGGGCAAGAAGGCGAAATGGATTATGGGATAAAACTGTAATTAAAGCATATTATTTATGAATCGTAAATCAATACTATTAACAATTTTACTTTGTGTCGCTTCTTGGGCAATGGCTTCTCCGGTAACCGGATTGTTGGAGCGTATTGACAAAGGAGCTTCGAAGAAGTTTATTATCGAGCAGGTGAAGTCCGATGCCGACTTCTTTGAACTCGACCAGAAAGGTGATAAAGTCGTTATTCGTGGAAATAACTATGTAAGCATTGCCACCGGGCTGAATTGGTATCTGAAGTATTACGCAGGTATTCATCTCTCATGGAACGGAATGCAGGCGAAACTGCCGGCTGTACTTCCGCCGGTGACAAAGAAAGAACGCAGGGAAACAACATTGCCCTACCGCTACGATCTGAATTATTGTACTTTCTCTTACTCTATGGCTTTCTGGGATTGGAACCGATGGGAGAAAGAGATTGACTGGATGGCTCTACACGGCATCAATATTCCTTTGGCGGTGACCGGAGCTGAGGCTGTGTGGCACAATGTGCTTGATAAGTTGGGATATACCAAGACAGAGATCAATGAATTCATTTCGGGTCCGGGATTTTTTGCCTGGTGGCTGATGAATAACTTGGAAGGTTGGGGTGGTCCCAATCCCGACAGCTGGTATACCCGGCAGATTGCTTTGCAAAAAAAGATCCTGAAGCGTATGCGCGAATACGGTATAGAGCCGGTGCTTCCGGGCTATTGCGGCATGGTACCTCATAATGCGAAAGAGAAACTCGGCCTGAACGTATCCGACCCGGGAACATGGTGCGGCTACCGTCGTCCGGCGTTCCTGCAACCGAGTGATCCGCGTTTCGAGGAGATTTCTTCTCTTTACTACAAAGAACTTGAGAAACTGTACGGCAAAGCTAACTTTTACTCCATGGACCCCTTTCACGAAGGGGGAAACACTGCAGGTGTCGACCTCGATGCAGCCGGTAAGGCAGTGATGAAAGCTATGAAGAAGGCCAATCCGAAGGCTGTCTGGGTGGCTCAGGCCTGGCAGGCAAATCCGCGTCCCAAGATGATTGAGAACCTGAAAGCTGGAGATTTGCTGATACTTGACCTGACCAGTGAGTGCCGTCCGCAGTGGGGAGATTCTACTTCCGAGTGGTATCGCAAGAACGGATACGGGCAGCACGATTGGATCTATTGTATGCTTTTGAATTATGGTGGCAATGTGGGATTGCACGGAAAGATGGAGAATGTGATCGATAACTTCTATCTTGCCAAAGCCGATCCGCATGCAAGCGCTACGCTGAAAGGGGTGGGAATGACTCCTGAAGGGATTGAAAACAATCCGGTGATGTACGAGCTGGTGATGGAGCTGCCTTGGCGTCCCGACCGGTTCACGAAGGAAGAGTGGCTGAAGGAGTATGTAAAAGCCCGTTATGGCGTTGATGATCCGGTGGTACAGGCTGCCTGGACCAATCTGGCGAACTCTATTTATAACTCGCCGAAGAACCTGACCCAGCAGGGGACACACGAATCTGTATTTTGTGCCCGTCCGGCGGAAGATGTGTACCAGGTGTCCAGCTGGTCGGAAATGAAAGATTACTACCGTCCGCAGGAGGTGATAGAAGCTGCCCGCCTGATGGTTTCCGTAGCCGATCGCTTTAAAGGTAACAATAATTTTGAATACGATCTGGTAGATATTGTCCGCCAGGCACTGGCCGAGAAGGGACGTCTGATGCAGAAAGCTGTGACTGCCGCTTATCGTGCAGGTGATAAACAACTCTTTGCACTGGCATCGGGAAAGTTCCTCGACCTGATTTTGTTGCAGGATAAACTGTTGGGAACCCGTCCGGAGTTTCGAGTAGGAAAGTGGATTGAAGAGGCGCGTGCGTTGGGTGATACACCCGAAGAAAAGGAATTGTACGAATGGAATGCCCGTGTACAGATTACGACCTGGGGTAACCGGAACGCGGCCGATTACGGTGGTCTCCGAGACTATGCTCACAAAGAGTGGAACGGCTTGCTGAAAGATTTCTATTACATGCGTTGGAAACTATATTTCGACTTTCTTTCTCAGCGGATGGAGGGAAAGGCCCCTGCGGAAATTGATTTCTATGCCATAGAGGAACCTTGGACGAAAGCTGCCAATCCCTATTCTGCCGAGGCGGAAGGAGACTGCATTGAAGTAGCGAAGCAGGTGATGCAAGCGGTTGAATAAGACTTTTCTACCACAGATTACACAGATCATTGTTTTTGATAATCTGTGTAATCTGTGGTGAAAACAGTTTTATATACCTCCTTTCCTCAGAGTTAACCGTTGTCATTCGTTTGTTTTGTTGTCCCTTTCCATATCCGCATCATATAATATGCACAATGCGTAAATGCGAAAACAAACGAGATGATCAGCAATACTTTACTTTCATTCCAACCTACAGTCTGCTGATGCCATAAGCCGGTAATGACACAAAGCAGAGACAGTGCAATGCCGATCATGTTCAATGCCGATTGTCCCCGGCGATTTTTCACACCATGTTCCAGTTTACTGTGTTTCATGCCGTAGCCGACATAGATGTCCAGTCCGATCAGCATCCACAGTACTAATCGTATCCAGGTATCGGCCGGAAGGAAAAGCATCATGCACAGACAAGTGAGTATTCCCAGAATGGGGACGAGAGGCACAAACGGAGTTTTAAATGAACGGGGTACGTTCGGCATGGTCTTTCGCACTACGAGGACGGCTGCGCATACCAGTGTGAAAGCCATCAGTGTACCAATGCTGGTCATCTCTCCCGCCAGGCGTGCCGGAACAAATGCGGCGAGCAGGCCCACTATCAGCATAAACAGGAGGTTGCTGCGCGCCGGTGTACGGAACTTCTCGTTGATGTGCGAAAAGAAGGGGGGAAGTAGTCCGTCATGGCTCATGCTCAGGAAAACACGGCTTTGCCCCAATAAAGTAACCATAATGACCGAACAATAGCCGAACAGGATGGCAAGAACGATGGCACGGTTCAGCCACGGATAATCCGGATGAATGATGCCTGTTGCATCGGCATGTCCCATGTGTTCGATGGCAATGGCTACCGGTGCGATGCCCTGCTGGCCGCTAAATTCGGTATAATGGGCTACTCCTGTCATTACGTGGGCAAACAGCATATAAAGTACGGTACATACCAAGAGTGATACCAGGATACCGATCGGCATATTCCGTTTCGGATTTTTTGTTTCCTGTGCAGCTGTACTGACGGCATCGAATCCGAGGAAAGCAAAGAAAACGATGGCGGCTCCACGCAGGACACCCGAGAGACCGTATTCGCCAAGTGTACCTGTATTGGCGGGGATGTATGGAGTATAGTTGTCGGCATTTATATATTTCCAGCCCAGGACAACGAATATGGCGATCACCGATACTTTGAGAAATACAACGATGCCGTTGAAGATGGAGCTGCCTTCTGTTCCGCGAATCAGGAAGATGCTCATCAACACTACGATCAGGAACGCTGGGATATTGACGATTCCCCCATCCCATGGGCAGGCGGTCAGGGCTTGCGGCAGATGTATATCGAGTCCTTCAAGAAAGACGACGAGATATCGGCTCCAACTGATACTGACGGTAGTGGCTGCTACGGTATATTCGAGAACGAGATCCCAGCCGATGATCCAGGCTATCAGTTCGCCCATGGTGGCGTATGAATACGTATAAGCACTGCCTGCCACCGGAATCATAGAAGCGAACTCAGCGTAGCAGAGTCCTGCGAAGCAGCATCCGAGTGCAGCTATGGCGAATGAAAGGGTGATGGCCGGTCCGGTGTAGCCCGCTGCTACGGTGCCGGTGATTGAGAAGAGTCCTGCTCCGATGATAACACCGACGCCCAGTGCTACCAGACTCCAGGGGCCTAATACTCGTTTTAATGATTTACTGCCCGACGCATTGGCCTCTGCCAATAGGGCTTCAAAGGGTTTCTTTATGAATAATCCCATCTTCTTGTTTTTTCTTTACTGGTTATGGTTGTATTTGGAATAGGTAATTCTTTTCCAGACTTAGCTATTTATTTGAAGTTGCAAAGATAATTAATTCATAACACATACGGTCATAGGATGTTCACTTTTAGGGATTGAGGGGGTGTCAAGACCCACTGCGGAGGATGCGGAGTAACACAGAGGCGATTCTAAGTTGTTGATTATTCATAAAAAGACTCTGTGCTACTCCGTGGTGAAAAGAGTTTCGACACATCTTTCGGAAGTGGGTTTGTAGTTCTTTTTGTCAGTAATTAAGATGCGAACCGAGGAGCCTGCTTTGGCGAATGTCTCACTCACAATGTGTTGATAGATAGTATTGTATCAACGTGAAAATACCTTTAAAACCAAAGCCCCGTTGGTTTCAAAGGAAAGGGATCTTGGTTTTAAACCGATAGGCCTTAGGCTTTAAACTAACGGGGCGTATGTTTGTATGGAGAGGAGTGTAAACTTTTGTGGCTTATCCCACCCATTCTGCGGATATTCCCATTCTATTCCAAGTATTTCGTGATCTTTCCACTGATTTGTAAAAGTGAAATCTCACATAACTTGGTATCGTATTCAGCCGAAAGTATGCGTTCTTCAGCATCCAGCAAACTTTTCTGCGCTTCCCGCATTTCGATACCCGAAAGGTTGCCCAGCATGTAGCGTTCCATAGCTATCTCGTGATTCTCTTTGGCGGCTACCAGATTCTGTCGTTCCAGTTTCAGCATTTGCAGATTATTCTGGTAGGCCTGCCACAGATTGCTAAGGTCTGCTTTCAGCCCTTGTTCCAGTTGTTCACGTTGAAGGCGGGCGTTTTTTATGGCAATGCGTGCATTGTTCTTTTCGCGTCGGCGATTTCCATCGAAGATGTTGAAGCCTACCGTTACTCCAAAATTGGCTCCCAGATTGCCTCTTTGGCTATTAGCGGCAATATCGTACTTATTGAAGGTATATCCGTATCCGGTATTCATTTTCAGGTAAGGGTAGTTGCGCGAGTTTACTTTCTTATAGTCCAGCATGGCGAGCGTGTTGTTTTGTTCAGCTTTCAACAGTGACGCGTTCGTCAGTAAGGTAGCATTCCACAACTCTTCGAATCGAAGCCCGGCATTCACTTTTATAATGCTGTCTTCTATCACGAGCGGTTGATCCACATCTTCGTTGGCCATCAGTTCGTTTAACTGGATGCGCGAGGTATGCAGCAATTCCTGTTGCTTCATGTATTTGGCGCTGTCGGCGTTGAAGTCCACTTTTGCCTGTTGATAGTCCAGACGGGAGAAGTTACCGATGTGGTAACGTTCTTCTACGATTCGTAGGCGCTCTTTCGACAAAGATACCGCATAACGGAAGTTCTGCAAGCGGATTTTTTGCTGAACATAGTTGTAATATTCGGCTGCCAGATTGGCTATCAGGTCCTCGATGGCGATACGGGTATTGGTTTCTCCCTGTAGTTGCAGCTCTTTCAGTTTCTGGTAATTGGCTGTAATGTTAAAGCCATCGAAGATGGTCCAGTTCAAGTTCAGACCCACATTCAAGGTTTGGTCGAAGACACCGTTTTCTTTTACCGATTCTCCGGTGCCCCGGACCTTGGTATTAGTGTTGTCCACTGTTCCCTTGTAGCCTGCCGTAAAATCGAGTGTCGGCAGGTAGCCTGCGTTACCCGGGGTGGCGTTGTTCCTGCTCACTTGCTCTTCATTGCGGACTATTTGCAGGGAGTAGTTATTCTGAAGTCCATACTCCAGGCAGGATTTCAGGGTATATATTTGTGGCTGCTGTGCCTGCATGGCAAAAGGAGCACAGCACAATGCTATGATAGATAAGACGATCTGTTTCATTCTTGCTTTAATTTATTACTTCGGTTCGTCGAAATATAACTGTAAATGGCAGGTACGATGTACATGGTCAGCAGGGTAGATACCAACATACCTCCCACTACAGCCGTACCCATTGCGATACGTTGGTTGCAACCTTCACCCGAGGCGAAAGCCAGCGGGATTAATCCCAGGATGGTAGAAGCACTTGTCATCAGGATAGGACGCAGGCGTTGTAACGCCGCATCTTTGATGGCTGTCATCTTATCCTCACCCGTTTCTTGTTTCAGGTTGGCAAACTCTACGATCAGGATACCGTTTTTAGCCACCAGTCCAATCAGCATAATAATGCCGATCTGGCTGAAGATGTTCATTGTGATACCTCCAAAATACATGAATACCAATGCGCCTGCAATAGCCAGGGGGACGGTCAGCATAATGATCAGCGGGTCTTTGAAACTCTCGAACTGTGCTGCCAGGATCAGGTAAATCAGTACAATGGCCAGAATAAAAGCAAACATCAGACTTGAAGAACTCTCGCGATATTCTTTCGAATCACCGGTCAATGCTGTGCGGAACGTGTCGTCCAGCGTCTCTTTGGCTATCTTGTCCATTTCGTCCAATCCTTGTCCGATGGTTTTTCCTTCGGCCAGTCCGGCGGAAACAGTGGCCGAAACGAAACGATTGTAACGATACAGTTTCGGAGGCGCGATGCCACCGGTCAGTTCAATCAGGTTGTCCAATTGCACCATATCGCCTTTGTCACTACGAATGTAGATGGATTTCAGATTGGCAGGTGTGTTACGTTGCTGGCGGTTGATTTCTCCTAAGATCTCATATTGCTTGCCGTTCATATAGAAGTAGCCCATTCGCTGTCCGCTCAGACCGTATTGCAGGGTCTGTGCGATGTTACGTGTACTTACCCCCATGATGCTGGCTTTGTCGCGATTGATATTGATACGTGCCTCCGGCTTGCTGAACTTCAGGTCTACGTCTGCCATCTGGAATACCGGGTTCTCGTAAACCTTCGCCATGAATTTGGGCAGTACTTCCTGTAGCTTTTCGATATTAGTGGCCTGCAATACGTATTGGACGGGCATACCGCCACGCCGTCCGCCAAAAGAAGATGACTGCTGGACGAATGAACGAGCCATCGTCTTTTTCTGTACTGCTGCCGACAGTTTTTCAGCCACATCCATCTGGGTGTAGTCACGGTCTTTCATGTCTTTCAGCGTGATGCGCACATTACCGCTACCACTCGATACACGGGCGGTTACCGATTCGGCATCCGGTACAATCGAGTCTACGAGGTCATTGATGTCTTCCGTATAGTCCCGGATGTATTCATAGGTCACACCTTCGGCTCCACGGGTATTGATACTGATTTGCGAACGGTCTTCCAACGGAGCCATTTCTGCCGGGATGTAATTCCACAAGAAGGCAATGATGCCAATGGTAATTGCTACAAAGGGCAGGGCAATCCAACGTTTATGGAGGAAAACAGCCAGTGAACGACTGTAGAGGCGGTTCATTCCTTCGAAGAAAGGTTCTGTTTTCAGATAGAACCAGTTCTGTTTCTCCCGTTTTACCAGTAACTTGGTGGCTAGCATCGGAGTAAAGGTCAGAGCCGCAAAAGAGGAGATGATAACCGAACCGGAAATAACAATACTAAATTCACGGAACAGTCGTCCTGTCATCCCCTCCATAAAGACGATGGGGAAGAATACGGCAACCAGCGTAATGGTGGTAGAGATGACAGCGAAGAAAATTTCTTTAGCCCCTTCGATGCCGGCCTCTTTCGGGGGCATTCCTTTCTCAATGCGGACATAGATGTTTTCCGTCATTACGATAGCGTCGTCCACCACCAGACCCACTGCCAACACGACCGCCAGCATGGAGAGCACGTTGATGGAGAAGTCCGCCAGATACATGACGAAGAAGGCACCGATCAACGATACCGGAATCACGATGCAGGGAACCAGCGTCACCCGCCAGTCGCGCAGAAAAAGGAAGATAATAATGATAACCAGGATGAAAGCTACGTAAACGGTTTCTTTTACTTCGCTGATAGAGGCACGGATGAATTTGGTGTTATCGAATCCGTAAGAATACTTCACGTCTTCCGGGAGGTCCTTCTGCATCTTCTCCATGCGTTCATATACCGCATCGGCTATCTTTATATGGTTGGCACCCGGCTGGGGGATTACAACGATTCCCACCATGGGTACACCATTCATCTTCATGTAGCTTTTGATGTCGGCAGGGCCCAGTTCGGCTCGTCCGATATCACTGAAACGGATGATGCGGTCGTTCTCTTCTTTGACGATCAGGTTGTTGAACTCTTCTGCAGTGTGCATCAGTCCCAAAGTACGGATGGTAAGTTCTGTTGTATTTCCTTCGATACTACCTGAAGGGAGTTCCACGTTCTCTTTGTCTACCGCATTCTTCACATCGATGGGAGTGATCCCGTAACCGGACATCTTGATGGGGTCGAGCCATAAACGCATGGAGTATCGTTTCTCTCCCCAAATGGAGACACTACTTACGTCTGAGATCGTTTGCAACTGTTCTTTTACAGTCAGGTCGGCAATTTCACTGAGTTCCAGCAAAGAACGTTTGTCGCTTTGCAAAGCCACCATAAGGATAGGGGTGGCATCGGCGTCGGCTTTCGATACGGTAGGAGGGTCACAGTCGCGCGGGAGATAACGTTGGGCGCGTGATACCTTGTCACGCACGTCATTGGCAGCTGTTTCCAGGTCGACGGAAAGCTCAAACTCTACCGTGATACGGCTTTGTCCCTGCTGACTGACACTGGAGAGTGAGCGGATACCCGGAATACCATTGATGTTCTGTTCCAGGGGTTCGGTAATCTGATTTTCGATCACATCGGCATTTGCACCCGGATAGGAGCAGGACACTGAAATAATAGGGTTATCTACGGATGGATACTCCCGGACACCCAGGTAGTTGTACCCGATCAGTCCAAAGAGCAAAATGATGATGGTCAGTACCGTTGAGAGTACCGGCCGTCGTATACTTAATTCGGATATATTCATAAGGCGGTCGGGAGTTAATTGATATTATCCAGTGTGACAGGCAGACCTGTACGAAGTTGCAGGGTTCCCGAAGTGATGATGGTATCACCCATTTGTAGGCCCTTTATGACTTGTACTTCAGCTTCGGTACGGATACCTGCGGTTATTTCTACCGGTTCGGCCTTACCTGATTTATAGAGGAATACTTTATCCTTACCCATCTCAGGTACGATGGACTCCGATGGGATGGCGATGGCATTCGGGATTTCTTCTTTTTTCAGTTGGATGCTGGCGTAACGTCCCGGTAGTATTGCCCCGTTACTGTTAGCATACAGTGCACGAACGGTCAGTGTACGGGTAGACTGATCGATTCGTGATTCGGTGGCATATACCTTTGCGGGGAAAGAGCTTAACTTTCCTTCCAGTTCAAAGTTGAGGTTAGTTCCCTTTTTTACCTGACTGGCATAACGCTCGGGTACGGAAAACTCTATTTTCAGAGGAATGATTTTTGTCAGTTTGGCTACGATGGTAGTAGGTGAAGCATAAGAGCCGACGCTGACCTGCCGGAGTCCGATCACCCCGTCGAAGGGTGCGCGAAGTTCGGTCATGGCAATATTCGCTTTTACCAAATCAATATCTGCATTCAGGGTGGCCAGTTCCGTTTTTACCTGCTCGTAAGCTTCCTTACTGACGGCATCCCGTTCGAGCAAAGCATTTTGGCGGAACACACGGTCTTCGGCAAGTTTTAGTTGAGCTACAAGACGTTGCAACTGGGCCTGTAATTGCCGGTCGTTCACTTTTGCCAGTAGTTGTCCTTTCTTTACGGTTGTTCCTTCGTCAAAGTTGATCTCAACAATTTTTCCCGAAGTCTCAAAAGAAAGATCCACCTCCTCGTCAGGCATCAAGCTACCGCTGATTTGAATCTGGTCTGTCAGCAATTGTGGTTTTATGATTTTGGCGTTTACGTTCAGAACCCTTTTATTGATCTGTTTGCCTGTCATCACTTTGTCGGCTGCTGCCAACTCTTCATTTGCTTTAGGAAGTCGGGAGTAAATTCCCCAACCTATCAGTCCGGCACCAACCAAGATGACGATGCCCCATTTTACCTTTTTATCCATGTCTTAGTATTAGTATATGTCTGTTCAAAGGTTAGACTAAGACGATAGGGAAAGGTTTAATTAAATAAATGTTAAATGATTTTCAGTATGCCGCACGGTATTTTCCTTCCTCTTTATCCTCAAGCATACTCAGATAGGAAGTGTAGCGTGATTCGCTGATGTAGTGCTCTTCTACTGCTTTCCGAACAGCACAACCGGGTTCTTGGCGGTGTGTGCAGTTTCCATATTTACAGTTTGCCGAAGTTTTGAATATTTCGGGGAAGTAGTGACCTATCTCTTCCTCTTCCATATCGAAAGTACCAAAACCTTTGATGCCCGGAGTGTCGATAATGTATCCGTCTCCCGGTACAGGGAACATTTCGGAGAAAGTGGTGGTGTGCATTCCCTTGTTGTGATAAGCTGATATTTCCGCAGTCTTGACTTCCAGCCCCGGAACAAGGGCATTGATAAGGGTCGACTTGCCTACTCCCGAATGTCCGGAGAAGAGGGTTACCCGACCTTTCAATTCCTCGCGTATGGTATCGACTCCTTCACCGGTCAGTGCGGATATTTTAAAACAAGGGTAACCTATTTGGGTATAGAGCGTGATGAGGCTGTCCAGATAATGCAATTCGTCTTCATCATAAGCATCCACTTTGTTGAAAAGAATCTTCACCGGTACCCGATAGGCTTCTGCCGATGCTAAAAAGCGGTCGATAAAAGTGGTTGAAGTTTCGGGATAGTTAACAGTTACCACCAGCATACATTGGTCGAGATTGGCTGCAAGAATATGTGATTGTTTGGAAAGGTTCGATGAACGGCGGATGATGTAATTTTTCCGATCTTCTATCTCACTGATAAAGGCTGTTCCTTCCTGATTGAGTATGATTTGTACACGGTCACCTACGGCAACGGGATTTGTACTCCGTATGCCTTTCAGCCGAAAATTACCTTTGATCTTACATTCAACCAGCTGCCCGTCATCAGTTTTCACCTGATACCAGCTACCTGTATTCTTTATTACTAATCCCTTCATGTTTTATAAGCAGCTAGTTACAAGTTACGGGCTATTAAGAAAACTTTGAGGCCGTTATACACAGATGTGTATGGTAGCCCGTAACTTGTATTTCAATTATACGGTCATAATTTCTTTGTCCTTTTCAGCCAGCATTTCTTCAATTTTGGCAATGTATTTGTCATGAACCTTCTGCAGTTTAGCTTCTGCGTTCTTTTGTTCATCTTCAGCCAAACCGTCTTTTACAGCTTTCTTCAGTGCATCGATGCCGTCGCGCCGTGCGTTACGGATACTGACTTTGGCTGTTTCACCCTCAGCTTTACATTGTTTGGCGAGTTGCTTACGGCGTTCCTCGGTAAGAGGTGGAATACCGATGCGGATAATTTCACCGTTATTCTCCGGCATAATGCCGAGATCGGAGTCTATAATGGCTTTTTCAATAACCCGGAACATGCTTTTATCCCAAGGTTTAATCGTGATGCTGCGTGCATCGGGAGTGGTTACGGCAGCTACGTTGCTGATGGGCACCATGCTTCCGTAAGAGTCTACACGGATACCATCCAGCAAGCGTGTACTTGCTTTTCCGGCGCGGATGTGTGCCAGTGCTTCTTCCAGATACATCACTGCCATATCCATCTTCTCTTGTGATTCTTCGATAATCGTTTTTACGTCTACCATCTTATTAAGTATTTATAAAATTGGCACTTTGATTCATTTTGAAAACAAAAGTAGATTATTTTTTGATTATCTGCAACTATCCCTATAGAGAAATGTGTAATACAGATGGTAGTGTTATTGATAATTATCGTAATGGGCGGCTAGGAGGGAAGTATGATCGTTTGTATGAGGCAGAGTAATAAGAAATGTTTTCTGTCTCATGATTTACTTTTTATTGTGTTAGTAAATCACATTAAATACCTTATTGAATGAATGTTTTCATTAGTAACTTTTGATCTTTGGGATATTTTATATAAATTGCCCAACTAATCGGTTACATCTGTCGAACAATTGTCTTCCTGTAAATAATCATGATAAAAGTACTTAAATATAGATAGAATGAAAAAGATCAATGCGGCTTTGGTAATATCTCTGTTTGTAATGACAGGATGTGGAGGAAATAAACAACTGACAGATGATTGCATCACGGTTGATGTTAGCGCGGATTATCCTAAAAAGGAACTGATCCTTCAAGATTTTATGGATGTAGAATACGTTCCGTTGGAAACTACTGACGATTTTATAACTCAAGGTATTGTGAAAGCTACCGGCAAGAAAATTCTGTTGGTTGCAAACAGGATTATGGATGGTAATATTTTTGTGTTTGACAGGGCTACTGGTAAGGGGTTACGGAAGATTAACCGTTTGGGACAAAGTGGTGAAGAATATTCGCATATTACGTCTATTGTTCTGGATGAAGATAATAATGAAATGTTTGTTGTAGATTATCCTGCAAGGAAAATATTGGTATATGACTTATATGGAGAGTTCAATAGAAGTCTCCCATTTCCAGATACCTGCTATTATGAGTTTTTATCGGACTATGACCGGGATCATCTGATTGGTTATAAAAGTTATTTGCCATTGATAGAAACCGACGAATCATGCCATGTACTTATTTCCAAGAAAGACGGAAGTGTTACACGAAAAATTCAAATTCCTTTCAAAGAACTCGAGACACCGGTTGTGACGAAAGATGAGGCGATAGTGACTCCAGGCTTTTTTCTGATAACCCCGCATGATGGTAATTGTCTGCTGACGAAAACATCATCTGACACAATATACAATTACTTACCGGATGGCACTCTCAGTCCGTTTATTGTACGGACTCCTTCCATTCATTCTATGGATCCTAAAGTATTTCTTTTTCCGACCATTATCACTGATCGGTATTATTTTATGCAAACTCTTGATAAGAAGTTTAATTTTGAAAAGGGGAGAGGTTTCCCGACCAATGATTTAGTGTATGATAAACAGGAAAAAGCAATATTTCAATATACCGTATATAATGATGACTTTTCTAATAAACACCGGGTTGCATTGGGACAGCAGCCCGAAAAATCTGTAGATGAAGAAATTGTAACCTGTCGTGCTTTAAATGCTTCAGACCTTGTCGAGGCAAACGAAAAAGGAGAACTGAAAGGTAAGCTAAAAGAAATTGCTGCCGGACTGAATGAAGAATCGAATTCGGTGATTATGTTGATAAAACGCAAGAAATAAAGATAGTAAAGGCTAGAGGATAGGTTAGGTATTATATCCATGCTCATACGCCGTTCGAGGGAAAGTCCATTTCCATATCTGAGAGTAGTAATACCGATTATCGGGGCTATTGATGATAAAAGGTCTGCTGTAAGAAAAAGAAGGCGAACAAAGTAGAACGCGAAAGATGAAGAATGAAGAACGGGTTAACAGGTAGAAGTATTCCATCTACTTGTTAACCCGTTGATAATAAGTATAGTTTATGAAGTTAATTGTGTACCAATGTACCGATTTCTTCTCCGGTAATCACTTTTTTCAGGTTGCCTACTGTATCCATATCGAATACTACGATCGGCAGATTATTCTCCTTACACATACAAGTAGCTGTCAAGTCCATCACTTTCAGTCCTCGTTTCAGCACTTCATCGTAAGTGATGTCGTGGAACTTGGTTGCCGTAGGATCTTTCTCCGGGTCGGCAGTATAGATACCGTCTACGCGAGTACCTTTCAACATGACGTCTGCTTCTATCTCGATACCGCGAAGCGATGAGCCGGTGTCGGTAGTGAAGAACGGATTCCCGGTTCCTGCCGACATGATGACGATTTCGCCATTTTCCATGCATTCAATAGCTTTCCATTTACTGTAGAATTCACCGATAGGTTCCATGCGTACGGCTGTAAGTACACGTGCTTTCACACCGGCCGCAACTAATGCCGAACTTAAGGCAAGGCTGTTAATTACTGTGGCCAGCATACCCATCTGGTCACCTTTTACCCGATCGAAACCTTTATTGGCTCCACTCAGTCCACGGAAGATGTTACCACCACCGATAACGATGCCGATTTGTACGCCTTGTTCATGAATCTCTTTGATTTGTGCGGCATATTCGGCCAATCGCTTTTCATCGATGCCGTATTGCTTTTCTCCCATCAGGCTCTCACCGCTGAGCTTCAACAGGACTCTTTTGTATTTTGCCATACGATTCTGATTGTTGGTTTACTTTTTTGCAAAGATACGCGATTCCTTTTAATGGACTATCTTTTTTGCTAAAAAAGCTTGTACAAGTCCGCGAAGCGACAGGTAGATAATAAAAGCCATCCACAAGGCATGATTTCCCATTACTCCTTGGAAGATGTAATAGGTAAGAAAAAAACTGGCAGAAGCGATGAACATGGAGAAAAGCATCTGGCGGGTAGCGGTGGCACCTATGAAAATGCCATCCCATAAAAAGGCGGAAAATCCGGCAAGGGGAATGGCTAATACCCAATAAAAGTAAGTGTCGGCTTCCTGGATAACGGATGATTCGTTAGTCAGTAATTCCAGAAATGATTGTCCACCAATACCGTAAAGAAGGGTGAACCCGGCTGATAATCCGACACCCCATCCGAATAACTGTCGGACGGTACGGTGAAGCTCCATACGATTACCGGCGCCGATATAACGACCGGCAAGTGCCTCGCCTGCATAGGCAAATCCATCCATAATATATGAAAAGAGGGTAAACAGCTGCATTAATAAAGTGTTTACAGCCAGTACTACTTCGCCTTGGGCGGCTCCGGCAGAGGTGAAGAACATCGTTACAGCTACCAGGCACAAAGTACGGAGAAAAATATCGCGATTTATCTGAAAGAACCGATACATGGCTTGTTTTTGCCAAATGCCTCTCCAATGGACTCGTTTCCGCAATTGTTTATAATAACGTAGCCATAAAAGCAGCGCCATCAGGAAACCTGCATATTGGGCTATAAGCGTTCCGAGAGCTACTCCTTCTACTTTCATTCCGAAAAGGAATACAAAACAAAGACTTGCCAGGATATTCACAATATTCTGCGTAATAGCGATATACATCGGAAAACGGGAATTCTGCATTCCGATGAACCAGCCGGCAAAACCGTAAAGGCCGAGCATGGCAGGAGCCCCCCAGATGCAGATACGAAAGTAGAGAGTGGCCAGACGTTCTACCTCGTCGGAAGTCTGTATGAAAGCAAATGCGGCTTTTGGGATGGGATATTGCAGAGTCATCAGACAGAGTGCGATAAACAATCCCACGCCGATTGAACGTAGAAGCAGTTTTGTTACTTCTTCCAGATTACGTTGTCCGAATGCTTGGGAAGTCATGCCGCTGGTGCCCATCCGTAGAAAGCCGAATATCCAGTAAATGATGTTGAACAGCATGCCACCTACAGCAATGGCTCCGATGTAGGCGGCCGATCCCAGATGTCCTACAATAGTGACATCGACTAGTCCCAATAACGGGACTGTGATATTGGAAATAATAGAGGGAACGGCTATTTGCAGAATCCGTTTGTTTCCGTTACTGATGTGCATTCGTTTATTCATTGACATGCAAAGTTACATGAAAAACAGAGAATATGAAAATGATGTGAACAATCATGTAATTATATTGGTTCGCAACGTTCTCAATACAGGAATTAATATTATTTTTGTCTGCATATTGAAAGATATCTTACAGACAATTAACAAACATCGCAGCGAGGTAGCATTATCAATTTGAATTTAATAACTAAATGAAAAACATATGAGGCAATTTATTCTAATAATGATTTGTATATTACTACAAGTCATTCATGTGCATGCAGGGTCTAAGGATATAACGTGGAAATGGGATTATTCCGAAGCGGATGATATTTTTATTGATTTGCTTGGCAAGGCGGCTACTGGATTTATGGAAACGAATACGCCTAACTGTTATGGGGGGAAATTAGTAGTAAAACTTCCCGCGGGATTACATTTTAAGCAAACAGAGGCACCTGCTTTTTTGTTGATTGGCAATGCGGAAGAAATAGCTTTTAACGTTGACGTAAATGATAGTATGGCTATTCTTTCATTAAAGACATCTTCAGTACAAACTGTTCCGTCAGAAGCTATTAATATTAAACTTAATCCTAAAGCGATTAAAGGCAAGCTCAGAAAAGGTATGAACACAACCGGTAGGTTGAGTTTTCATCCATCAGAGATTCCTACCGTATTTAAATCGCCGATAACGGGTAGAACGTATCATTTAGTGTTTAATGATGAGTTCGATGATGGAGTGATAGATACTTTAAAATGGGATACGAGAAGTAGAAGAAGTCCTTTTACCCGTAGAGGTATGTATCAAGAGAAACCTTACTATGTGCTGTGTCATGAGGATTGGACCAAAGAGTTGCATGGCGAACTTCGTTTGGAAGTCTCTAAATACCCGACACAAAACAATGTTGTGATGACCGGTGGGATTTTATCACTGGGCAGGTTCATGGCACGTTATGGTTATTATGAGACAAAGGCTTCATTTAGAGACTGTATTGGTGAAGGTTACTGGCCTGCTTTTTGGATACATTTTGATGAAGCCGATAAGTATGGAAAAGGAACTGAAATTGATGTTTTTGAATATATTCCTAAAGATAAACAAATCTTTCAGACACTTCATTGGTATAAAAAACAAGCAATGGAGGAGCAGCAATCAGAAGTGCAACATGCAGCTCTGGATTACGATAAAAGTGGGCAATTTAAAGAACACCGTTCGTCTACCGAGTATTTTGTATTGGATGAAGCTCAGAGTAAAGAGCATACATTTGCTGTGGAATGGACCCCCGAAGAACTGATTTTTTACACAGATGGTAAGGTTACCCGTCGGGTGAATCGGAAAGATGATCCCAAACAAGTGCCAAGTGCTTACCAAATGGTTTATTTCTCTTGTTCCGCAGGAGAATGGGGAGGTAATGTGATGGAAAATCAAGTACCTGCCTATGTCTATTTTGATTATTGCAGATGTTATCAGGAAAGTGATCAGGATGCTATTTACACCGTTAAAGGTAATGGGATGAAAGTTCCGGCGAGCCGGCGTGTGGGAAAGCTCTGAATATAACAAAGGGTCAGGCTCACAAATATTGAAAATAATAGTGAGTATGTGACTTGGGAATACACAATATAAATACTATCTTTGTAGGGACCTAACTAAATAAAAATGAAGAAGATGAAAACCTTGACTTTATTTCTTTCCTTGCTCTTTTCTTTCCCGTTTGTGCTTTCGGCTCAGATGGTGGGAGAGACTTTGCAGAAGGTCTCTGCTGCCCTTGATAACAGACAGTGGGACCAAGCTGTTACTTTGTTCCGCCAAGCGGTAAATACCAATGTAGAGAAAGCCGAAATGTTCTATTGGACAGGTGTGGATAAGAGTCTGGAAGTATCATCCAGGATGGGGCGGGAACTGGCTGCTTATTACAAAAAATCACGCAGCTATGACAAAGCGTATCTTTTTTACAAAGAGTTGCTTCAAAAATCTCCGAATGATGTTAATTGTCTTGTGTCATGTGCTGAGATGGAAGTATGCCGTGGGAGGGAGTCTGAAGCTTTGGAGACTTACCGGAAAGTATTGTCATTGGATGCGGATAATCTGGCAGCCAATATTTTTATCGGTAATTATCTTTATTTGAAGGCGGAGAGAGAGAAAAAACAGTTAGAAGCCGATTATAAAAAGATTAGTGCTCCCACTCGGATGCAGTATGCACGCTATCGTGATGGTCTTAGCCGTGTGATGAGTACCGGATACGGAAAGGCAAGGGAATATCTTCAAAAGGTGATCAGTCAATTCCCTTCTACTGAAGCTCAAAAGACATTAGAAAGAATAAAGCTTATAGAAAAAGAGGTGAACAGATAACTGTTCACCTCTTTTTCTATATGTTGTTACCGGGCTGTGCGTATGGGTAAATCAATCGGTCCTTCGACAACGGAACGCGTTTGTGTTTGTCCTTGTTTGGGGCCGGGTATCAGTGGACTGTATGTCAGGACGTGACGGATACGGGAACGTTGGTCGTTGGTAAACCGGTCTGAGTAACTTACGGAATAATCCATAATATTAGTAGAAGTAAATGTCTGATTGGTCTTACAATTTTCACGTTTTACCAGATAGTCAAACGTGAAGTTTGCCGGATCATTCTTCGCGGTGTAGGCGTAATCAGCGTCATACTTCACTTTATTATAAGTAGGGGTGTCGTCACAATAATCCGAATCAAAGCAACCGTCATAAATACCTTCGTCATTTTCAGAAAAAGCATGGTGTAAGCCCAGATAATGACCTAATTCGTGAGCTAATGTTACGGTGATGTCTGCTGTACTATATTGGGTTGAAGTTGACTGGTCATTAATGAATAAACTGTTGATGGAGACACTGTATGGGAAATTCAGATTTTGTTTCTTTAAATAAGATTCTTGTGTTTTGCTCAGTCCTTCCAGATAATTGCTTCCTACTGTGGAAAAAGGTATATGTGCAATTCCCAGTGTGGTACTGCCCGTACTCTCATCATCCTTGAAGTTGTATACCATTACGTTGATATAGTTATTCGGTTCCCAGATGTATTTTACATATTTACCTGTTTCGTCATTCATGAAGGCATCACAGTCGATAGGGTAACTTTCCTCCCATAACACATATTCCACTCCCGGAGTTGATAAGGGTTTCCCATCTTCATCAGTAGTAGCCAGCGTAAAAGTCAAGTTCATATCCACACTTTTGGTTTTATCTTTATAAAGCTTGTTGACTGTATCTAGTATTTTGGCTAAACGGTCTTGTTTAACGTATTGTAAAGGATTGTTTTTGTCCTTATATAGTACATGGAAAATAACCGGGAGATTATAGTGATACTCACCTGCTGTTGTACTTCTTCCTTGCTGACTAATGCTGATGGTTTTCTTGATTCCGCCGGAAGTAACGACAACTGTCATATTTTTGGGGGCTTCATCCAAGTTAGCTTCCACAACAATGCTGAGTGATTGATTGCTCGTTCCTTGATTAGGAACGAGATTACATGCTGTAGAAGAACTTGCTGCTGTCCAGGAGTCACTGCTGGTAATGTTTACGGTTAAAGTGGCCCCGTTACTGCTGATGTTTTCAAAAGTTGATTGGGATAATTCAAGTGTAGCATCGGAGGTGGAATCCTCACAACTACTGAAACCAATAAGTACTAAAAGTATAACGAATAAATATTCTGTTTTCATAAAAGAATGTTTTTTTATAAAGAACACAGGGTCAAAGATAATGGTTTAAACTTTAAATCTCAATTTTAAAGAATGTATTGTACTTCTTTAAATAGATATCGACGGATCTTACCCGTCTCGTCTTGTAGAACTAAATGACCATCGGCTTCTACTTCTACAATTCCGGCATTAAATGTTCCTTCTGAATCTTTATAAAAGTGTATGCCTTCTTTGCGGAAGAGAGCTGCCTGATAACGATCGGTGATAAATTCAATATCTCCTTCCTGTAAGATCCTATAGTATTCTTTTATCCGCTGAAGAACTTGTGCAAGTATTTCCATACGGTCAGACTCCCGGTGGGTGATCTGTATGATTGAGATGGGATTGGGAGCAGAACTGTGAAATTCTTTCTGATTGATATTGATACCTACTCCTGCAATACTCTGGCTGATATGTATTCCCATCAGATCGTTTTCAATCAGCATTCCGCAGATTTTTTTGTCCTTCCAATAGATGTCATTCGGCCATTTTATAGAAACGTCTCCTATATATAGATCAAGTGTCTCTTTAACTGCTAAAGAGGCGATTTGTGAAAGCAGGAATTGCTTACGTGCTTCCAAGAAAGTTGGATACAACACGAAGCTGAACATCAGGTTTTTTCCGTCTTCCGATTCCCAACTGTTTCCGCGCTGTCCTCTGCCTGCAGTCTGGAAGTCTGCCACTACTGTGGTCAGTTCGCTAACCTTCTCCTTTTCGCAGAGGGCATTTAAATAACCGTTGGTGGAGTCTGCTTTTGCAATATGAATAAGGGGGACAGGGAAAGATTCAGGGCAGGGCATCATATTCGGTACGTAATTTTTTGGTAAACTTCTTCATTACTTCGTCGTAAGAATGATCTATCAGTTGCTTGATCAGCTTGTCATCCGCATCCCGGTCAAAGTAGACTTGATTCCAATACTTCTTGTGAAAATGATAAGCTCCTTCGATGGCCGAATAGTGCTCACGTAATTCGATGGCATAGTCCGGATCACATTTCAATGAAATCGTATTGGCCCCTTCCAGATCGATCAGGGCGAACATTTTATCCATTACTTTCATGACGAGTGAATATTCGTCGAATGGGAAGCATTCTGTGACTGCTTTTTTCCGGAGGCAGTATTCTCTTGCTGATTCTATATTCATAAAACTCTAAAATAATGGCGGATAAAACGCCTCTTTTATATGTTCAATTCTAAAATTTCCGGTTTTGCCTATCACGGTGATAATATCAAACCGTACAGGTTCATCTATTTGGAATAACCTGATATATGTATCGGCTGCTATTACAGTGCGCCTGATTTTTTGTGGAGTGACGGCGTCTTGAGGAAGTGCGAAGTCCGTATCGCTCCGGGTTTTTACTTCTACAATAATCAGTTCTCCGTTTTTAGCTGCCACAATGTCCAGTTCGAAATGTCCTTTACGCCAGTTACGATGCCGGATTACGTAGTCATGCCGTTCCAGATAGTCGACGGCGGCGTCCTCTCCGGCTTTTCCTAAAAGGTTGTGTTCTGCCATAAAGAAGATTTTTATATTTATAGGTCGGTCCGGTGATAAAACATGGATGTGCATCGGCCGACCGGACATATTATTTCTGCAAATTTACTCTTTTTATTCTTTGAAATTACAGAAGTAAAAGTAAATTTGCAAAGAATATGAGAAAGAGAGATAAAAAATGTAATAAGGCAACTCCGGACGAACCTAAGCGGGAACGACGGATGAGCATATTGCTGAGCGAAGATGAGCAGCAGATTGTGGATCGTTATCTGGATAAGTATAAGATAACGAATAAATCACGCTGGCTTCGTGAGACGATTCTCATGTTTATACATAAAAATATGGAGGAGGATTATCCTACTCTTTTTGGTGAACACGATATGAGGCGTTAGACGTATGCTGGATGATTCTTATTTTATGAAGCAGGCCTTGATAGAGGCTGTTAAAGCAGGAGAGAGAGGAGAAGTCCCTGTTGGTGCTGTAGTGGTCTGTAAAGAGCGGATCATTGCCCGTGCACATAACCTGACTGAAACACTGAATGACGTGACTGCCCATGCTGAAATGCAGGCCATTACTGCCGCTGCCAATGTTCTTGGTGGGAAATATCTGAATGAATGTACTTTATATGTCACAGTGGAACCTTGTGTGATGTGTGCCGGTGCTATTGCCTGGGCTCAAACGGGAAAGCTGGTGTTTGGTGCCGAAGATGATAAGAGAGGCTATCAGAGATATGCTCCGCAAGCACTCCATCCTAAAACAGTTGTTGTCAAAGGAATATTGGCTGATGAGTGCGCCGGGCTGATGAAAGACTTTTTTGCTGCTAAGAGGAGGTGACAGTTCACCACTGTCCCTATTCTTTTATTTCTTCGTAGTCTACGTATTCTCCTTCGTTATCATCAAACAGTTTTTTGTGCTTGGCTCCTGTCCCAGTGATGATTTCTTCTTTATCATTAGCCTGAGTTTGGTGGTAGTATCTTCTGCTTCCTGAATTATTATTGGGTCCGTTACGATCTGAACCTGACGAGGGCGAGCGTTTTCCAAGTCCGAAAACGGCTCTTAATACGCTGCCTACAAGGGCCAATCCGATGATTATAACGGCTATGACAATAATGAATAAAAATCCTAAAATGTGAAACATGGGCTATTTGTTTTATGCATTGTTTAAAATTTGTAGTACAACAAACGTGCCAGAAGGATTGTTTATTTATTTTTTCTTGTTAAAAGTGAAAGAATGATATACCACACAATAACTGCTGAGAATCCGCTGATACCCAGAAACAGTAGTAATGGAATGCAGACAATCAGAAATATGAAACTTACCTTATTATCTTTCCAAGAAAGATTTTTGAATTTCAGAGAGAACATGGGAATTTCAGCCACAAGCAACCATGAAAAGAGCATTACCATTATAATAAGGTATATAACATTGCAATGTGCCAGCAGAAAATCTTTGCCACCTACGATTAACGCTCCCCAATAGAGGGCATTGGCCGGGACCGGAAGGCCTATGAAAGAACTGGTTTGCCGCTCGTCTACGTTAAAATTAGCCAAACGTAAAGCAGAAAAAATAGAGATAAGGAATGCCAGATAAGGGATATAATCTCTTAATCCTGCCAGAAAGTCGGGGTATATCAATCCGGGTTCTTTCAAAAATGAAAAAACAAGTAAAGAAGGGGCTACTCCAAAACTGACGTCATCCGCCAGTGAGTCGAGTTCTTTTCCTATCGGAGAATATGCATGAAGCAGTCGTGCCAGCATGCCGTCGAAAAAGTCGAAGACAGCACTTAATATAATGAAGATAAAAGCTAGTTCATACTTAGCTTCAAAAGCCATCACACCGGCAATGCAGCCTGAAAAAAGGTTCAGGCAGGTTACTGTATTGGGTATGTGGCGGGTTATAGCATTTGCCATTATTGTTTCTTATTTTAATTTGGCGATAACAGTTTGGTTACCGGTGGTCAATTGTCCCATGCTGACACAGATTTCTGTGCCTAACGGGAGATATACATCTACACGTGAACCGAATTTTATGAATCCCAAATGCTCGTCGATATAACATTCTTCTCCCGGTTCGGCATATGTTACAATACGTCTTGCCATTGCACCGGCTATTTGCCGTGCCATTACCTCTACTCCCTCAGGAGTTTCGATGACGATCATTGAACGTTCATTTTCTGTACTGGCTTTCGGAAGCCATGCTTTCATGAATTTACCATTATCATGAGTGACTTTCTTGACCACTCCGTCTACCGGATACCAGTTGGCGTGTACATTTAGTATGCTCATGAAAATAGATACCATAATGCGGCGATCGTGGAAGTATTCATGTTCATCTACTTCTTCGATGACTACGATTTTTCCGTCTGCCGGTGCAACTACAATCTTTTCTGTATCCTGTCCGAAAAGCCGGATGGGACAACGGAAAAAGTTAACCATCAACAGATAGACGACGATACTTACCAAAGCCACCAGATAGAATGGTATTTTACAATCAATTCCCCAGTAAAGAGCCAGATTTATGATCAGTAGCAGAAAAAAACTACCCCATAAAATATGTGTTCCTTCACGGTGAATTCTTATCTTTTTTAATTTCTTAAGTCGACCCATTTGCGCTATTTAATGATAATTATCCGCAAAAGTATACTTATTTTAAAAATCCAGCAAGCATTTGCAGGTAGAAATGACTTATGTTGATAACTTTTTGAAGTTTATCTTTGTTAGTAGCTGTAGACATTGTAATTTTATGGCTTCAAATTATCAACCTATAACTATGCAGGATTTCGTTCATTTACACGTCCATACGCAATATTCTCTTCTGGATGGTCAGGCCAGTGTCAGTGCATTGGTCGATAAGGCTATGAAAGACGGGATGAAAGGTATTGCCGTTACGGACCATGGAAACATGTTCGCCATTAAAGAGTTTACGAACTATGTTAATAAGAAAAATGGAGGTCCGAAAGGAGAAATAAAGGACCTAAAGAAGCGGATTGCAGCTATTGAAGCCGGTGAAGTGGAGTGTGCGGATAAAGATGCCGAGATTGCTGACTGTAAAGCTAAAATAGCGGATGCGGAAGGGCGATTGTTCAAGCCTATCATAGGCTGTGAGATGTATGTGGCTCGCCGTACAATGGATAAAAAGGAGGGAAAGCCTGACCAGAGCGGGTATCACCTGATTGTGCTCGCCAAAAACGAGAAGGGGTATCATAACCTGATAAAATTGGTTTCGCGGGCATGGACCAAAGGTTACTATATGCGTCCCCGTACAGACCGGAACGAGTTGGAGAAATATCACGAAGGTTTGATTATCTGTTCTGCGTGCTTGGGCGGTGAAGTGCCCAAAAAGATAACTCAGGGATTGTTGGCGGAAGCAGAAGAAGCCATCCAATGGTATAAGAACCTGTTTGGAGACGATTATTATCTGGAAATGCAGCGCCATAAAGCGACAGTGCCTAAAGCAAATCATGAAGCTTATCCGTTGCAGGTGAATGTAAATAAGCATTTGATTGAATACTCCAAAAAGTATAATGTCAAGTTAATCTGTACGAATGATGTTCACTTTGTCAACGAAGAACATGCTGAGGCGCACGATCGGCTGATCTGTTTGAGTACGGGAAAAGATCTCGACGATCCGAACCGGATGTATTATACGAAACAAGAGTGGATGAAGACGAAGGCAGAGATGAATGAACTCTTTGCCGATGTGCCCGAAGCATTGAGTAATACACTTGAGATTCTGGATAAAGTAGAGTATTATTCAATCGATCACGCACCGATTATGCCTACTTTTGCAATCCCCGAGGACTTTGGAACAGAAGAAGGATATCGGCAAAAATATACGGAAAAGGATCTTTTTGATGAGTTCACCCAAGACGAAAACGGCAACGTGGTGTTGAGTGAGGAAGCAGCCAAAGATAAAATAAAACGTTTGGGAGGCTATGATAAACTGTACCGTATCAAACTGGAAGCCGACTATCTAAAAAAACTGACTTTCGACGGAGCTAAGAAGTTTTATGGTGATCCGTTGTCACCGGAGGTCAAAGAGCGGCTGGTCTTTGAATTACATATTATGAAGACCATGGGTTTCCCGGGATACTTTCTTATAGTACAAGATTTTATTGCCGCCGGGCGTAATATGGGAGTCTCCATTGGTCCGGGACGTGGTTCCGCTGCCGGTTCTGCCGTAGCCTATTGTTTGCAGATCACTAAAATAGACCCGATCAAATACGATTTGCTGTTTGAGCGTTTCTTGAATCCCGATCGTATTTCATTGCCTGATATCGATATTGACTTCGATGATGATGGTCGTGGCGAAGTGTTACGTTGGGTGACGGAGAAATATGGACAGGAAAAGGTGGCGCATATCATTACCTATGGTACTATGGCTACGAAACTGGCTATCAAAGATGTTGCCCGTGTCCAGAAACTTCCGCTTGCCGAATCGGATCGCTTGGCCAAATTGGTTCCGGATAAAATTCCGGATAAGAAACTGAATCTGAAGAATGCCATAGAATATGTGCCCGAATTGCAGGCGGCTGAAGCATCTCCCGATCCTTTGGTGAGGGATACGATGAAATATGCCAAGATGCTTGAGGGGAATGTGCGTGGAACGGGTGTACATGCCTGTGGCACTATTATTTGTCGTGATGATATCACGGATTGGGTACCGGTCAGCACGGCTGATGATAAAGAGACCGGCGAAAAGATGCTGGTTACCCAATATGAAGGTTCGGTGATCGAAGATACCGGATTGATCAAGATGGACTTTCTGGGGCTGAAAACATTGTCTATTATAAAGGAGGCTGTCGAAAATATTCGTTTGAGTAAAGGAATGGAACTGGATATCGATTCCATTTCAATCGAGGACCTGGCTACTTATAAACTTTACAGTGACGGACGAACGATCGGTACTTTCCAGTTTGAGTCTGCCGGTATGCAGAAGTACCTGCGTGAGTTGCAACCTTCTACGTTTGAGGATCTGATTGCGATGAATGCCCTTTACCGTCCGGGGCCGATGGATTATATTCCTGACTTTATTGATCGTAAACATGGACGTAAGCCTATTGAATATGATATTCCTGTCATGGAGAAATACCTGAAGGATACATACGGTATTACGGTCTATCAGGAGCAGGTCATGCTTTTGTCACGTCTGCTGGCCGACTTTACGCGTGGTGAATCGGATGCCCTCCGTAAAGCGATGGGTAAAAAATTGCGTGATAAGTTGGATCACATGAAACCCAAGTTTGTAGAAGGCGGAAGGAAAAACGGACACGACCCGAAAGTTCTTGAAAAGATTTGGGCGGACTGGGAGAAATTTGCATCGTATGCGTTCAATAAATCACATGCCACCTGTTATTCTTGGGTTGCCTATCAGACTGCTTATCTGAAAGCCAATTATCCGGCTGAATATATGGCTGCTGTCATGAGCCGAAGTTTGTCGAATATCACTGATATTACCAAACTGATGGACGAGTGTAAAATGATGGGAGTACAGACGTTGGGACCGGATGTGAATGAAAGTAACCTGAAGTTTACCGTAAACCGGAATGGAAATATACGTTTCGGATTGGGAGCCGTCAAAGGTGTGGGTGAGGCTGCCGTGCAAAGCATCATGGAGGAGCGAAAAGAGAACGGTCCCTTTAAAGGTATCTTCGACTTTGTGCAGCGTGTCAACCTGAATGCTTGTAACAAGAAAAATATGGAATGCCTGGCACTTGCCGGTGGATTCGATAGCTTTCCTGAACTGAAGCGTGAACAGTATTTTGCTGTGAACAGCAAAGGAGAGACTTTTCTTGAGACATTGATGCGTTATGGCAACCGTTACCAAGCTGATAAGGCTGCCGCCGTTAATTCTTTGTTCGGCGGAGATAACGTTATCGATATAGCGACTCCCGAAATTCTACCGGCGGAACGTTGGAACGATTTGGAGAGACTGAATAAGGAACGCGAACTGGTAGGTATTTATTTGTCGGCACATCCGCTTGATGAATATGCCATTGTGTTGGAACATGTTTGCAATACACATATGAGCGAGCTTGATGATAAATCGGCTTTGGCAGGAAGAGAGATTACGATGGGAGGCATTGTTACCAGTGTCCGTCGGGGTATCAGTAAGAATGGAAATCCTTATGGTATAGCTAAAATAGAAGATTATTCCGGTTCGGCAGAGATTCCTTTCTTTGGAAATGACTGGGTTACTTTCCAAGGCTATTTAGGTGAAGGTACTTTCTTGTTTATCAAAGCCCGTTGTCAGCCTAAACAATGGCGTCCCGATGAACTTGATGTCAAGATTACTTCGATGGAATTGCTGCCCGATGTCAAGGAACAACTGATAGAGAAGATTACGATTCTGATTCCGCTTGCCGAACTTAATTCGGCTTTGGTAACCGAGCTTGCTTCTTTAACGAAAGAACACCCGGGGAATACGGAACTTTATTTCAAAGTAACGGATACGGAGGGGAAGATGTATGTAGACCTGATTTCCCGTCCTGTGAAACTTTCGGTTGGCAGAGAATTAATTTCCTATTTAAAGGAACGTCCCGAACTTGCGTTTCATATAAATTGATTATCTTTGCCGCATAACAGTGATAGATACTTAATAACTAACAATTAATAATTATAGAAAATGGCTTTAGAGATTACTGACAACAACTTTAAGGAAATCCTCGCAGAAGGATCACCGGTTGTTATTGACTTTTGGGCTCCTTGGTGTGGTCCTTGTAAGATGGTAGGTCCTATTATCGATGAACTGGCTAAAGAATATGAAGGAAAAGTGATCATGGGTAAATGTGATGTAGACGAAAACAGTGATCTACCTGCAGAATTTGGTATCCGCAATATTCCTACTGTTCTATTTTTTAAGAATGGAGAATTGGTAGACAAACAAGTCGGTGCCGTAGGTAAACCTGCATTTGTAGAGAAAGTTGAGAAATTATTATAATATACTTTCATTAAAAATATTTGTTTATGGGACTGGAAGACGATTTTTTGTTAAATGACGCCGATGATGAAAAGACCATCGAGTTCATCCGGAATTATTTGCCTCAGGAATTGAAGGAAAAGTTTTCGGAAGACGAGTTGTACTATTTCCTCGATTTGATTGATGAGTACTACTCTGAAAGCGGAATCCTGGATGTTCAGCCCGATGCTGACGGTTATGTTGACATCGACTTGGAGCAGGTAGTAGAATTCATCGTGAAAGAAGCCAAAAAAGATGAAGTGGGTGAATATGACCCGGAAGATATCTTATTTGTGGTGCAGGGAGAAATGGAATACGGCAACTCTCTGGGACAGGTGGAGTAAGCCAGTCTTCGTAAACCAAGAGATAAAAAGCGTGTAGAAACACTTCTGCACGCTTTTTTGTTGCATGTATGTGTGATAGTTTACTTCGTCTTGATTCTTCTCCTCCTACTAAAGTGCATTATGTTTTTTCGAAGTATCAGGTGTGTATAGGAGTCCGGATATTTGCTTGAAAGTGGGATGAATAAAAGCCCGGTTTAGTCTGTTTTTACGAAATAAGATATACTAAATTTCTTCTAATGCATAGTATTGGTAGTCTCTTACAACGGTCTGAAGAAATTTTTCATCGTTTATATTTGTTTGATCTACAGATAGCAGGGCACGAACTTTGGGTGCCAATTGTGCGATGTGTCTTGTCCGATCCTTATGATGTAATTCTAATGCTTTACTGATTACGTTTATTTGTTCCAAAGACAGGTCGGCAGCTGATGGAAAACTGGGATGATATCCTTTAGTCAGATAATCGAACTCGTCAAGACTTACCTGTATTTTGCGATAGTTCTTTTCTTTAATTACCATTGTACCGGCAGCCAGATCTCCCAAACGTTGGCTGTTTTTGGTCAATAGTATGACCAGTACGCCCAATCCTCCGGTAATAGTTACGTCTATCCCATAGAGCAACCACCTTAGCAGATAGGCGCTCAGGCTGGGTGTCGTACCGTCTGCTTTTACCACACGGATATTCATAAGTTTCTTTCCGGCACTCTGTCCTTGGTTAAAAACTTCGCAAAGTAACGAGTAACATAGTACAGGCAGATAGATGAACAGGAACAACAGGAAAAACGTACTTCCGGAAAAAGCATGTATATTGAGTTTCCCCAATATATAAGAAGTGGCAAGAATGTAGATAAACAGCAGAAAATAGTCAATAATACGAGCCAGTATCCGTTCGCCAAGGCTGGCGGGTACCTGACTGATTCGTACGAATTGTCCTGTGATGATAGTCGATTCTGCCATTTCTGATTAAACACATTTGGGTTCCGGCTGCAAATATATCATAATTCTCTTACTTTTGCTTCCGGTTTCGGACAAAACTTATCCGGAACTGCAACCAAGCAGATGTGAAAGGATGCTGGTTGTTTTATTTCGGGTACGTTCAGAGAGAAGGAGTCGCGCAAATAGATTTTTTTTTCGCGTTTTTGCATGAAAAAGATATCTTTATCTCTCTTTTGGTGACAGTCGCTATTCTCAAAATCTTCCTGATAGAGAAGTAAAGTACATAAATAGAGTATTTGTATACGAATTTTCTTGCCTTTTCGGGTAAATATTCCGGTTCTATCATTAAAACATTAACTTCTTTTCCCAAAAGAAGTTAATGTTTTAATGATAAGAAGTTAGTCTTTTGCCCGTAAGAAGTTAATGTTTTGTCCGTAAGGAGTTAATTTCGTAAAAGACAGAGAGGAAAGTTATGTTTTTCAATGCTAATTGGTACTTTGGCATGGGTATTGGTAATCTGTCTTTGTGTATGTAAAATGAAAAGTATTAAAGCAAAGTGTTTGTGTCGTATGGTGGTTTCCAGGTTCTGTGATCGAGCTAAGGTGAAATGACTGGCATTCCGGTTTTGCCTAATGGCAAAATAAGGGCTTCTTTTGGTACTACTTGCAACCTAGATCGGAAATAGATGCGTATAGTTCCATCAGAAATACAAAATGTCATTATGGGCTACAACTATCAGAATGTAAGATTCTCCATCGGTGATGATGGTCATTCTATTTGTTTTTAAGCAGAGTTAATCCGATTTCTTCTAAAGTGTGACAATCATAGTCGATTCTGTCATTTCCGGTTAAACATTTTTTAGTTTTGGTTGCAAATATATCATAATTCTCTTACTTTTGCTTCCGGTTTCGGACAAAACTTATCCGGAGCCGAACCGGTTGGATGAAAGAGGTAACGTTTATACGTCGGAATATTGAGAAATGGAAAGAGACTGAGAAGGTGGTGGAGCAGGCAGATAAACTGACTCCTGACCGTCTTGCCGACGCTTATACGGAACTTACGGCAGATCTCGCGTTTGCACAAACTCATTATCCGTCTTCCCGCATTACTATTTATCTGAATAATCTGGCTTCGGCTCTTCATAATGTGATTTATCGCAATAAGAAGGAGAAATGGACCCGTATCTTTACTTTCTGGACGCAAGAGGTTCCGCAAACGATGTACCATGCTCGTAAAGAGTTGTTGGTTTCGGTCCTGATTTTTTTGGCCAGCGTATTGGTGGGCATTGTTTCAGCAGCGAATGATGACAACTTCGTCCGCCTGATTTTGGGCAATGGCTATGTGGATATGACACTCGATAACATAGCGCGTGGTGAGCCGATGGCTGTGTACAACGGTTCGGAAGAGGTACCTATGTTTCTGGGCATTACTTTAAATAATATCATGGTTTCTTTCAACGTCTTTGCAATGGGGTTGCTCACCAGCTTTGGAACAGGATGGTTACTGTTTAATAACGGAGTGATGCTCGGTGCTTTTCAGACCTTTTTCTTTAAACATGGTTTGTTGGGCGAATCCATGCTTGCGATCTGGTTGCATGGGACTTTGGAAATATGGGCCATTATCGTAGCCGGTGCTGCAGGGCTGGCTTTAGGAAACGGGTGGCTGTTCCCCGGAACTTATTCCCGTAAAGAGTCTTTTATGAGGGGAGCCAAGAAAGGGCTGAAAATTATAGTAGGTACAGTTCCTATCTTTATAATGGCCGGATTTATCGAAGGTTTTATCACGCGTCATACCGAATTACCCGATGTTTTGCGGTTGGGCATCATTCTATTGTCACTGTCATTTATTATCTATTACTATATTTATTTACCAAACAGAAAAACTCATGGAATCACAAAAACCTAAAATTGCTTTATATGTGAAGCGTCCTTTTGGTGATAAACTGAATGCGACCATGGACTTTATAAAAGAGAACTGGAAACCGATGTTGAAGTTCTGTACCTATTTGATTCTGCCGTTATGTCTGATTCAAGCCATCAGCATGAATGGAATTATGGGAGGAGCAATGGGAATTGCAGCTGCCAAAGAGGCCGGGACCAATTCTTTAGCGGCCATCGGAATGCAATTCTGGGTAAATTACGGACTGATGTTTCTCTGCTATCTGGTAGGTTCTATATTGCTGACTTCTATTATTTACGGACTGATGCAGATTTATAATCAGCGCGAAGAACGGTTGGCCGGTGTGACGTTTGCCGACTTGAAACCTTTTCTGTTCAAGAATATAAGACGGCTGCTGGTTATGGTACTGTTCTGTATAGGCCTTACTATAGTGGTGGGCATTGTTATGGGGATTCTGGTTGTAGCTTCTCCGTTCACGCTTTTGCTTACTATTCCGTTGCTGATAGCCTGTGCAGTGCCGTTAGCCTTGTTTACTCCGATTTACTTGTTCGAGGAGATCGGCATTCTTGCAGCTTTCTGGAAAACTTTCCGTCTGGGATTTGCCACATGGGGCGGTGTCTTTTTAGTATCTCTGGTCATGGGTTTGATATCCAGTGTATTGCAGGGAGTTACTACGACTCCGTGGTATATTGCCACTATCGTAAAATACTTCTTTATGCTGAGCGATACACAGAATGAACTGACCATCTCTGCCGGATATAGTTTCATGGTCTACCTGTTGGCTATCGTCCAGACTTTTGGTGCCTATCTTTCTATGATATTTTCTTTGATTGGTATGGTATATCAATACGGTCATGCCAGTGAGGTGGTAGATAGCATTTCGGTAGAAAGCGAGATAGATAAATTTGAGCAATTATGATCGACTTTAAATGACGTTGCAAGCTGATACATTGGTCTGCGATACCGCAAGGGTTGCTTTTTGGCAATCCAATCCGGATTATGACTATAACCGTGAACTGATGACTCCTGAGATTGATATCTACGGGTGGCTCAGTATGCAGCTCTCCAAGTTACTTCGTGCCATTTTCGGAAGTCGTTTTGCTGAGGAGTATTCCGGCATTATCCTGATTATTATTGCTATTCTCATCCTGTTGCTGATCCTCTGGTTTCTTTATAAAAAGCGTCCCGAGCTTTTTATGCGTTCACGCAGAGGTCCTGTAAACTATAGTGTCCACGAAGATACCATTTACGGAGTCGATTTTGATGCAGAGATCAGGCGTGCCATAGACCGCAAGGATTACCGGGAGGCCATCCGTCTGCTTTATTTGCAGACCCTTAAACTGTTGAGCGATGACGGCCGGATAGATTGGCAGCTTTATAAGACTCCTACAGAATATATTTATGAGGTAAAGCAGGAGATGCTTCGTACTCCTTTCAGGAATCTGACCCATGGTTTCTTACGGGTACGTTATGGTAATTTTCCCGCTTCCGAGTCTCTTTTTGAAGAGCTGGCAGCTCTGCAAACTCAAATCAGGAAGGGAGGGGATGTATGAGAAGCAGTCGTTGGTTTATTATCGGGATCGTTCTCTTTTTGCTGATCATGTTTGTGGTAGAATCTCATCTGCCGAAGAAATTCGTCTGGAATCCCACCTTTGCACAACATGATCACCAGCCACTGGGGTGTGCCGTGTTTGATGATGTCTTGAAGTCCTCTCTTCCGGATGGATATTCTCTTTCGCGCAAGACATTCTATCAGTTCGCTGCTGACAGTGACTCCTGCCGGAGTATTCTTGTCATTACTCAACATGTAAATCTGGTGGAGGCCGATCTCAATGCTTTGCTCGATCTGGCCCAAAGGGGAAACAAGATATTGATAGCCGCTTCCTCTTTCAGTACTTCGCTGTCTGATACGTTGGGATTCGACAATTCGTATGCTTATTTTAATCCGAGACGGATGAAAGAGTATGCGGGCAATTTATTGGAGCGTGACAGTGTCTGCTGGATTGGGGATTCAGCAGTATATGATAAGCGTACTTTTCGTTTTTATCCTCATTTATGTGGCATTTACTTCACAAAATACGATTCGTTGTCTCTACCCTTAGCTACCAGCCGGATTGATTCGATGCAAATGTTCAATGACAGTTTGCCGGATTGTTTTCCGCCCGTGGCCCTTAGTCGTCCGGTAGGGAGCGGAGAGATTGTTTTGGTCACTACTCCGTTATTGTTTACCAACTATGGAATGCTCGATGGCGACAATGCAGCCTACCTTTTCCGTCTGCTTTCTCATCTGAAAGGTTTACCGGTAGTCCGTACCGAAGCCTATGGGGTGGGAGCACAGGTTGAGGTATCTCCTTTTCGTTACTTCCTTTCCCAGCGTCCTCTGAGGTGGGCGCTTTACCTGACGATGCTGGTATTGGTGCTCTTTATGGTATTTACCGCCCGCAGAAGGCAAAGGGCTATTCCGGTGATTCGTGAGCCTGCAAACCGTAATCTTGAGTTTGCCGAGTTGATCGGTACTTTATATTATCAAAAGAAGAATCATGCTGATCTTGTGCGCAAAAAGTTTATTTACTTTGCCGAGAGCCTGCGGAGGAATATTCAGGTGGATGTGGAAGATGACAGTGATGACAATGCCTTGTCTAGGCGGATTTCCCGGAAAACAGGGACTGATGAAGAAAAAGTCCGGAATCTGTTCCGTAAGCTCCGTCCAGTGATTCGCGGGCAGCAGGAAGTCGGCGAGACGTTGATGAAAGATCTGATTGACGGGATGAACGAGATAGAAAAGCCTCAACCCTGACCTTTTTTCGGAAGAAGAAAGCTGTGGGAGGAATGAAATATGAATTTGATAAATAAAAAGAATATGGAAGAAAATATGAATGATATGCATGGAGAAGAAACTCCGCGTACCGATTTGACTCTTTTTTCAGAGAAGATGCAGGAACTGAAAAGCCGGATCGCTTCCGTTATTGTGGGGCAGGAACGTACTGTCGATTTGGTGTTGACAGCTATTTTGGCTAACGGTCACGTCTTGATAGAAGGGGTGCCGGGAGTAGCCAAGACTTTACTTGCCCGCCTGACAGCCCGTTTGATAGATGCCGACTTCAGCCGTGTACAGTTTACACCCGACCTGATGCCGAGTGACGTCCTGGGCACGACTGTTTTCAATATGAAAACCAATGAATTTGATTTCCATCGGGGACCTGTCTTTGCCAATATCATATTGGTAGACGAAATTAACCGTGCACCCGCCAAAACGCAGTCTGCTCTTTTCGAAGTCATGGAAGAACGTCAGGCCAGTATCGACGGAACAACTTACCGGATGGGAGAACTATATACCATTCTGGCAACCCAGAATCCGGTGGAGCAGGAGGGAACTTATAAGTTGCCTGAGGCCCAACTCGACCGTTTCCTGATGAAGATTACCATGGACTATCCGTCACTTGATGAAGAAATCAATATCCTGGAACGCCATCACACTAATGCCGCCTTGGTAAAACTGGAAGAGATACAACCGGTGATTACCCGTGAAGAACTGCTTTCTCTTCGTCGATTGACGGAAAAGGTATTTGTTGACCGTACTCTGCTTCAGTACATTGCCTTGATTGCCCAACAAACCCGTACCAGTAAAGCTGTGTATCTGGGAGCTTCTCCCCGTGCTTCGGTGGCTATGTTGCAGGCATCCAAAGCCTATGCTCTCTTACAGGGACGTGACTTCGTAACGCCGGAGGATATTAAGTTTGTAGCACCTTATGTGTTGCAGCATCGCCTGATTCTGACTGCGGAAGCAGAGATGGAAGGTTATTCGCCTGTCAAGGTGACTCAGCGGTTGATTGATAAAGTGGAAGTACCCAAATAATTATGTTCCTGACCAAACGTTTCTATATACTCGTCCTTGTCGTCATCCTCTTGTTAGGTGGCGGATACCTGTTCGGTTCTCTGTTTATCATCGGACAGTTAGGGCTGCTTGCGCTGCTGCTTGCTCTGGCTTTCGATGGATATCTGTTGTATCGCACCAAGGGTATCCAGGCTTTCCGTCAGTGTGCCGGACGTTTTTCTAACGGTGATGATAACGAAGTCAGCCTGCGTATAGAGAGCCGTTATTCCTATCCCGTCCGTTTGATCGTGATAGATGAAGTGCCGGTCATATTTCAGCAAAGGAATGTACACTTCGAGCTGCCGCTTTTACCTAATGAGGGAAAGACGCTTACCTATCGGTTGAGGCCGACTCGCAGGGGAGAATACGGTTTCGGATTCATCCGCGTTTTTACGACTACCCGAATCGGATTAATATCCCGCAGGGCTACCTGTGGCAGACCTGAAACCGTTAAGGTATATCCTTCTTACCTGATGCTCCATCGATACGAGCTGTTGGCTATGAGCGATAACCTGACCGAACTCGGTATCAAGCGTATTCGTCGGGCTGGGCATCAGACTGAGTTTGAACAAATCAAAGAGTATGTAAAGGGAGACGATTATCGCACCATAAACTGGAAGGCCAGTGCACGCCGTCATCAGTTGATGGTCAATGTCTATCAGGACGAGCGCAGTCAACAGATATACAGCGTGATCGATAAAGGGCGTGTGATGCAGCAGGCTTTCCGTGGAATGACATTGCTGGACTATGCCATCAATGCCTCGTTGGTGCTTTCGTATGTAGCTATGCGGAAGGACGATAAAGCCGGGCTGGTTACGTTTAACGAGTATTTCGATACGTTTGTTCCTGCTTCCAAGCAAGTCGGTCAGATGCAGACTTTGCTTGAGAACCTCTATAAACAGGAAACAACATTTGGTGAAACGGACTTTTCTGCCTTATGCGGGCACTTGGGCAAGCATGTGAATAAACGTAGCTTTCTGGTGCTTTATACCAATTTTAGTAATATGACCAGCCTGAACCGGCAATTAGTTTACCTGCAACAATTGGCCCGGCAACACAGAGTATTGGTTGTATTCTTTGAGGATGCCGATCTGAAAGAGTATATAGCGGGCAAGTCGGTGACTACCGAGGAATATTACCGTCATGTCATCGCAGAGAAGTTTGCGTTCGAGAAGAGACTGATTGTGTCAACTTTGAAACAGCATGGCATTTACTCGCTGCTGACAACTCCTGATAAGCTGTCGATTGATGTGATCAATAAATATCTGGAAATGAAATCGCGCCAGTTACTCTGATACGGGTTGCGTATTGAGGAAGAAGAAGACAGCCATACCTATCATAATGACTCCCAGTAGTCCGTAGAACAGCCGGGCACGTCCTCTGCCGACATTCCGTACGATCAGTTGTGCATTTTGAGCGGTAAAGAACCAGTTCCAGTTGAGTATAGATGCCAGCAGGGCTATGAGCCCTGCGGTGGCAAATATTCCCTGTACAAAAAAATGAGGGGCCATTCTTCGGATGATTAGTCGTTGATCACTATTTTTCTTGTTCCGCCCTCCAGTTCCTCAATGGTTACTTTCACGGCGTCTCCCGGCAATAATTCTTCTACCAGCTCCGGCCATTCGATGAAACAAAGTGCACCGCTATAGAAGTAGTCTTCGTATCCCATATCGTATACTTCGCTCAGCTTCTTGATCCGGTAGAAGTCAAAATGATAGATCAGTTCTCCGTTCTCGTCCGAACGGTATTCGTTTACAATGGCAAAAGTCGGTGAAGTGATGACATCCGATACTCCGAGCTCCTCGCAAAGTGCCTTGACAAAAGTCGTTTTACCTGCTCCCATCTTTCCGTAGAGTGCAAAGACCGTGTTATCGCCCATGGCTGAGATGAACTCGCGGGCAGCTTCGTGAATTTGTTCCAGTGATTGAATCTTGATTTCCATACTTGTATGTTGGTTTATTGTTTCTTTCTGAAAAGGCTCTTTCCTATCTTACAGGCAATATAGATAAGAATAGAAAAGAAGATGATGGATGCTCCCGAAGGAACATTCAGGCGGTAAGAGATCAGCAGACCTCCCAGGCAACTCAGATAGCCGATGGCAATCGATAACCAGATAATGCGTTTAAACTTGTTCGTAAACAGGTTGGCTGTCATTTGCGGAATGGTCAGTAACGAGATTGCCAGTACAATCCCCACCATGCGCAGACAGGAAACGATGGTCAGGGCAATGAACATCATCAGGATATATTCCAGCACTACGACCGGAATGCCTTGCGAACGGGCAAATTCACGATCGAAAGCCACGTATATGATCGGGTGGATAAACAGGGTAAAGAACAGGATCAGCAAGATGGCAAGAATGCCCAGCATGAGTAAGTCCGTCTGTGTGATCGTGAGGATATTGCCAAACAGATAGGCTGAAAGATCGGGTGCGAATCCCGGTGACAAAAAGCTGAACATGATTCCCAGTGCCATACCCAGCGTCCAGAACATGGCTATGGCCGAATCTTCGCGCATGTCTTTCCGTTTACTGAGCCACTCTACCCCGAAAGCCGATAAAACGGAGAAGACAGCAGCCGATAAAATGGGAGATATGCCTGCATACAATCCCAGTCCGATGCCGCCGAAAGAGGCATGGGTGATACCGCCGCTGATGAACACCAACCGGCGAGTCACGATATACGTGCCGATAATGCCGCAGGCAATGCTTGCCAGAAGACTCCCCAGGAGAGCGTGTTGAAAAAATGTATATTGTAGTAAATTCATACGGTTCAGCAGTTAGGAGTGTGGAGGGAACAGACGGATCAGGGATGGATTCTCCGTTCGCCGACTACCAGAAACACTTCGTCTTTTATTTCATCAGGAAGGCTGATCCCCCTCAGTTGCAGGCTACGTACCCATCCGGCTACATCGGTGTCCTGCATTGTATAAAAGACATCGCGGAATTTATCCGCCTCTTCCGGTGTATAATCTTCGGGTGCCCGGCCGATAAATGTATCCAGTTCTTCGTCGTCATAATACTCTATCTGTTTGCTGACGGCAGCCAGCAGGCTGTCACGTTCGCAAACTTCGTGCTGTCCGCAGCACTCTACGTCGACTTCCTTTACTTCCGGAAAACTGTCCAGTTCTCCGTTATCTATTTTCTTCTGCAGTCTTTTGTTGCGGATATACCCGGCAATCATTGCCACGATGGCGAGCAACACCAGACCAACTATAAGTATCCACATAATTACGAATCAAATTTTCGCAAAGGTACTTATTAATTTGTATTATTCCGTATATTTGTCCTTGCAATGTGCTAAATGAACTAAAACAGAAACATCCCGATCATGAAAAGAAAACACCTGATTACTGTCCTTATGTGGTGTGTTGCCACTACCTTATGTGCTCAGACCCCGGTCGAAAAGGGGCTTAAAAGTATTAACCGCCAGGCTGCCGAGGCTTATATCGGATTTTTGGCCGATGATGAACTTCAAGGACGTGAAGCCGGATTTCACGGTTCACGTGTAGCTGCCCGGTATATCGCTTCGCTATTGAAGGAAATGGGTATCCGTCCGTTAGGCGAGAGCTATTATCAGCCGTTTGATGCTTACCGGAAAGAACGCCAGCAGAAAGGACGTCTGGAAGTGCACCCTGACTCCATTGCCAAACTGAAACAAGTGGTGCATCAGAAGTTGTCTATGAACAATGTATTGGGTATGATTCCCGGAAAGAAGACGAATGAATATGTGATAGTAGGTGCACATTTCGACCATCTGGGCATTGATCCCGCTTTGGATGGCGACCAAATCTACAATGGTGCCGATGATAATGCTTCCGGAGTATCGGCGGTGTTGCAAATAGCCAAGGCCTTTGTGGTAAGCGGACAGCAACCGGAACGGAATGTCATTTTTGCTTTTTGGGACGGAGAGGAGAAAGGGCTTCTCGGATCGAAATACTTTGTGCAGGAGTGTCCGTTCATTAATCAGGTCAAAGGATATTTGAACTTTGATATGATTGGCCGCAACAATCAGCCGCAAAATCCCAAGCATGTGGTTTATTTCTATACAGAAGCCAATCCGGCTTTCGGGCGTTGGCTGAAAGAAGACATTAAAAAGTACGGCTTGCAGTTAGAACCCAATTACCGCCCTTGGGACAAGCCGGTGGGCGGAAGTGATAACGGCTCGTTTGCCAAAGCCGGTATTCCCATCATTTGGTATCATACCGACGGTCATCCCGATTACCATCAGCCTTCTGACCATGCAGACCGTCTGAATTGGGATAAAGTGGTTGAAATATCTAAGGCCTCTTTCCTTAACGTCTGGAATCTGGCTAACGAAAAGGATTATTAAGAACGAAATGAAAACTAAACTAACTAATTGTGTAAAAACCGTATTACTTTCTTTTATGCTGGGAGTGCTGTTTGCTTGTTGTCAGGGGGCGGCCTCTTCCGGCAATGCAGGAAAAAATGCTTCCCGGGTGAGGATTGCTTCCAATGACTCTGCGAAGCTGGTTCCTGATAAAGCCCTGAATGATGCGTCTTGCGTACTTGCAGGTTTGCCGGTTGATAAAGCAAGCGGAAAGCTTTACGCACTGACTCGGACCAAGGAATGGAAGAACCATGCCCGTTACATGGATCAGATATGGAATGTTTTCCGGCAGACGGCTCCCCGGCTGGTAGCTTTCTCACAGACGGAACTGGAAGACATCAACACTCGTTGCCATACTCTGTTTTATCCTTTCGGCGGTCCTGACTTTCTGTTTGCCAATGCGTTCTTCCCCGAGATGGACACGTATGTACTGATCGGGTTGGAACCCGTCGGCACTGCTCCGAAAGTGAAGCATCCTTCTGCCGAAACTTACCGGTTGTATCAGAATGCCGTATCGAACGTACTCAATCTGAGTTTCTTTAACGATATGGATAAGGAACTGGCCAATGATACCATCGACGGGGTTGTCCCCATCTATTCGTTATTGATGGCCCGGGGGAACCGTAAGATAGTCAGCATTCAGGAAGTGTGGTTATCGGAAACCGGAGATCTTTTCGAAAGAAAAGAGGGGGATACCATCCGGAACACATGCAGTGCAGGGATGGAAGTCCGGTTTTTCCGTCCGGGCGCTTCCCGATTGCAGACCCTCTATTATTTCTGCACAGATATCAGTAACGAGGGGGTGCAAGCCAACCGACCGTTACAGGCGTTTATGGATCGTTTTGATGCGGAGACCACAGCAACATTTGTCAAGTCGGCTTCCTATCTGATGCACGAACCTGCTTTTTCGCGCATACGCGAGACGATTCTTCAGAAATCGTCTGCTGTTGTACAAGATGACTCTTCCATTCCGTTGTCCTGTTTTGATCCGGAGGTGTGGTCGGTTACTTTGTACGGTACCTTCTACAAGCCGATCTCCACTTTCTCTCAGTATCTTCAGCCGGAATTGCGCGATGCCTATCAACTGGGTGATCCGAAACCTCTTAATTTCAGGATTGGCTATGCACGGCAATCCAATTTGCAGGTCGCAAGAAGAAAATAGTCCCGGTTAATGACTTTTCGCAAGAAGGTTAACCGGGAATTAACCCTCCTCCTAACCCTTCCTCATTAGTTTTGCGTCCTGAATAAAATGCAAGGGGGATGTGTCGAAACTCTTTTCACCACAGCCTCTGTTAGAAAATAAAATTAAGCTATGAGGAAGAATTTTTCAACTATCCTAATTGTCGGTGCAGCCCTTTTACTGGCTTCGTGTGTACAACAAAAAGAGTCTTTCAGCCCTGTAGACTATGTGAATCCTCTGATGGGGACGGAGTCTACTTATGCTTTTTCACATGGGAATACTTATCCTGCGGTGGCGGTTCCCTGGGGAATGAATTTCTGGAGTCCGCAGACCGGAGAGAACGGTAGCGGCTGGATGTACACGTATACCGACAGCCTGATACGGGGGTTCCGCCAGACCCATCAGCCCAGTCCGTGGATTAACGATTACGGTACTTTCTCTGTTATGCCGCTGTCCGGTGTGCTGAAAATGGATCATAAAGAGCGGGGAGTACCTTTCTCACATACCCAAGAGGAGGCGGCTCCCTACAGTTACAGCGTTACGTTTGCCGACGGACTCCGGACAGAACTTTCCGCTACTTCACGCGGAGCGGTATTCGAAGTCACCTTTCCGCAGGACTCTGCCCAGTATATCGTTGTGGATGCCTACAACGGTGGAAGTGCGTTGACGATTGACCGGGAGAATCGGTGCGTGACCGGTGTGGCGCGTAATCACAATGGCGGGGTACCGGATAACTTTGCCAACTATTTCCGAATAGAGTTCAGTCATCCCATTGCAGAAGAAGGCGTATATGACGGAGATACACTGATGCGCCATCGGCCGACGTTGGAGAGTGATTATACTTGTGCCTACCTCAGGTTTAATGTGCCGGCGGGAGAGAAATTAACCGTCCGTACCGCCTCTTCGTTCATAAGTCCTGCACAGGCGCTTGTCAATTTCAGTCGCGAAGTGGGAGGCAAGAGCCTTGCCCAGGTGAGAGAAGAAGCCCGAAAACAATGGAACAGTTATCTGGGACGAATTGAAGCGGAGGGAGGCAGCGAGGAGCAATTGCGTACCTTTTACTCTTGCCTCTACCGGACCCTGCTCTTCCCCCGCGAATTTTATGAGTTCGACGCTCAGGGGAAACCTGTCTATTACAGTCCTTACAATGGGAAGATACAGGATGGCTATATGTATACCGACAATGGATTCTGGGATACGTTCCGTGCCGTCCATCCCTTGTTTACCTTATTATATCCGGAAGTTTCCGAGCGGGTTACCCAATCCATCCTCAATGCTTACGATGAAAGTGGGTTCATGCCCGAGTGGGCGAGTCCAGGCCACCGGGAATGTATGATTGGTAATAATTCCATCTCCTTGTTGACAGACGCATGGATGAAAGGCATTCGTACCATCTGTCCGGAGAAGGCTCTTGAAGCAATGATTCATCAGACCGAGGCCCGGCATCCCGGAATCAGTTCGGTGGGACGTGACGGATTCGGTTACTATGACCGTTTAGGCTATGTTCCCTATCCCGAAGTGCACGAGGCTACGGCCAAGACCCTTGAATATGCTTACGCCGACTGGTGTGTTGCACGTTTTGCCGACTCCATTGGCCGGAAAGAGATTGCCGATACCTATTACCGGAAAGCCCTCAACTACCGGAACCTTTACTATCCCGACTATGGATTTATGTGGGCAAAAGATGCCAATGGGAAATGGAGAGACGCTTTTGACGCGACGGAATGGGGAGGCCCTTTCACGGAGGGCAGTTCCTGGCACTGGACGTGGAGTGTTCTGCATGATCCCGAAGGCTTGTCTCGATTGATGGGAGGACATACAGCGATGGAAGCCCGTCTCGACTCTATGTTTACAGCTCCCAATACCTATAATTACGGTACTTACGGTTTTGTTATCCACGAGATAGCCGAGATGGTGGCTCTTGACATGGGGCAATATGCACATGGCAACCAACCTGTGCAACATGCCATCTATCTATACGACTATATCGGCCGGCCCTGGAAGGCCCAGAAGCACGTCCGCGAAGTGATGGATAAGCTTTATCACTCCGGCAGCAAAGGCTACTGCGGTGACGAAGATAATGGGCAGACTTCCGCCTGGTATGTCTTTTCCGCCATGGGATTCTATCCGGTTTGTCCCGGTGTTCCGGAGTATGCCATGGGATCTCCGCTCTTCCCGAAACTGACATTGCATTTGCCCGACGGAAAGAACTTCATTGTGAAGGCAGAAGGCAATAGCCCGGCGAACCGGTATATCGGGAAAGCCCTGCTCAATGAAAGTGAATTTACCCGTAACTACCTGACGCATCGTGAGCTTACTTCCGGAGGAGAACTGGTGTTATGGATGGACAGCGTGCCCGATTCCCGGCGCGGTACTCAGAAGAAAGACTTGCCTTACTCTTACTCCAACGAGCACTAATCGGCGCATACGTTTGCCAATTCTATAATTTTTCGTATTTTTGTTGCACTATGAAACGGATGACGCATTTATCGAAGAACAGTATATGAGAAGGTTGGGATGTTTGTTTGCTATCGGAATGATGTGGCTTTGCATAGTCGATTGCTTCTCGCAGGGACTTCTTTTCTATGGGAACGAAAAGCGGATTAGTGAGCGTGCCACCTATTCTGTTTTGCGTGAAGGGCACGAGCGCACTTTCACCAACGCCTTCCGTATCTCCTTTGATTATCTGGTCCGGAATGTGGAGAGTCCCGGTTACATCCTTTATCTGGAAGACCGGGATGCCGGGAAAACTTATAGTTTTACGTATCTGCACAAACCCGGCGACCGTTGTTCTTTCTCCTTCAACGAAGACGGCAAACGTATCTTTTGTACTTTCGAACTGGATAAGGAAGACTATGATCACCGCTGGTTGCCTGTTTCCATAGCTTTGGATATACCCGCAGACTGTGCCCGAATTACGATTGGCAAGCGGAGCAAGGAGATCTCCAACCTGGGACTGGAGCCGACAGGATTCTCACCGCATATTTATTTTGGTAAATGCGAATACATCCTGGATGTGGCTTCGTATGCCATCCGTAACTTGTCTCTTACCGACGGTGAAGAGATCATGATATTTCCTTTGAACGAGAGCAGCGGAGAAGATGTGCACGACAGCCGGGGACATGTTGTGGGACAGGTCACCAATCCTGTGTGGCTGATTAATCAGTCCTACTACTGGAAAGAACTTTTTACGGACTATTCTTCCACGCCTTCCGGTCTTAACTTTGACAAGACACACCAGAACATCCTCTTCTTTAATCAGGACTCTCTGTCCGCGTTCGACCTTTACACGCACGAATTATCGAAGACACCTTATAAGACCCCTCTTCCGGTTCAGCTTCGCCTGGGTATGAACTTTCTGGATGAGGCATCCCGTGAGCTGTATACTTATGAAGTGGCCGATTCGCATGGCGATGCCATGGTGGCGACGCTGGATCTTACTACCAAAGAGTGGCGTCCGGCCAGTTCCGACTATCTTTGCCAACAGCTCCATCATCATTGCGGATTCTTTCATCCGGGCGAAAGAAAGTTTTTCCTGTTTGGCGGTTACGGAAGCCGTAGGTACAGCAATACGTTCCTGGCGTACGATTTGAATACCTGTCGTTGGGATACACTGGCCTTCTCCGGCGACCGGGTGATTCCCCGTTACTTTTCGGGCATGGCTGTGAGCAATGATTACAAGCGGGTATACCTCTACGGAGGCATGGGCAACGAAGCCGGTGATCAGAATGTAGGGCGCAACTATCTGTACGATTTATACCGGATAGATATGCAGACCCGTTCGGTGCAGAAACTCTGGGAAGCGAAAGCACCGGCGGTCAATCGGGTGGTACCCCGTAATATGATACTCTCTGCCGATGAAAAACACCTGTTCCTCCTGGGATATCCCGAATATCTGCCCAATTCCACTTTGCAGTTGTACCGGTTGTCTGTGCGTGACGGTGAGTGTGAAGCGGTGGGAGACAGTATTCCCATTGTTTCGGAAGAGATTGCTACCAACGCCAATCTATACTTCAATGAAGAATTAAATGAGTTCTATTGTTCCGTCCAAGAGTTCGAGAAGCACGGGCAAGTGACTACCCGTCTATACTCCCTGTCTGCTCCGCCGGTTACATTGGACGATGTGGAATACTATAGCCGGAGGCGGAATGCCCTGAATGCCGGTCTGCTGGGAGCAGTCGTGGGTGGAGTATTGTTGTTGGCGGCCTGTGTATGGGGCATCATGCACCATAAGCGGAAGCGGGACAGGACGTCTGCCGAGACCGCATCTGCCGGAGTACGTCCGGAAGAAGTGTTCGATATACCGGAAGTTCCGGCTGTGGAGTCACCGGAAGTGAAAGAAGAAGAAGTTGAGAAAGAGCCTTCCGAGTGGGAAGAATTGCCGGCCGTATTGCCGCCCGACAAGAATGCTATTTTCCTTTTCGGCATGTTTACCATTCTCGATAATGCCGGACGTGACATTACCTATATGCTCAGTCCCAAGCTGCGTACTATCTTTTTGTATATTCTGCTGAACAGTGTAGGCAAGAGGGGAGTGCTTTCGTCTGACATGAATCAGATATTCTGGCCCGATAAGTCCGGCAGCAATGTGAAGAACCTCAAAGGAGTTTCCATGAATCATGTGAGGAAGATATTGCAGGATGTGGACGGAATCGAACTCGTATACCGCAACGGATACTTCTGCATGGTGTTTGGCGAAGAGTTTTATTGCGATTACATTCGTCTGATGAACCTTACCTCTCCGGAGAAAAAGAAGAAAGAGACTCCCGGTGCCATACGTGCGGAATGGTTGGAAATACTTTTGCGGGGTAAGTTCATACCTGCCTCCGAATCCGACCTCTTCGATTACTATAAACAGAAAGTGGAAACGCTGATCTATTCTCTTCTGCCCGGGCAGTTGGAACTGGCTTACGGGGATGCCCGGTTCAGTATCGTCATCCGTCTTTGTAACATCCTCTTTATAGTCGATCCTTTGTCGGATCTGGCACTTGCTTATACCGTTTGTGCCCTTCGGAAGCAGAACAACCAGGAGGAAGCCATCAGGCGTTATGCCGCGTTTGCGAAAGATTATAGACGGGTGATGAACGAGGAGTACGGCATAGCTTTCGCTGACATCAAGGTCTGAGTCTCCCTCCCGATTGTCAGTTTGTCAAAATGATAAAGCAACCTCTCTGCTTTTGGTTTTTTCGGCCGTCGGGCGGGGCATGAGCGGAAAAACGCCGCCATTTCGTTTATCGGTTTATCTTTCTGATGGTATAGATACCTGTTCTTGCTAATTAAAGACGGTGACGAGCCTCCTCGCATACCTTGTGTTCGCTTTAGAGAAGAATGCCTGTCCTTTTGATACATCAAACAGGACTTCTTCAACAGACCAACCGGAAGTAGAACGGGCCTCTCAGAGCCTTTGTTCCGGAACAATATATGATAACTGCCAAAACATATAGAGATATTTAGAAAAGAAGTAAGCCTTTTCCGAAAATGCTTACTTCTTTCTGACCAAATGCTTCCTTCTTTTTCCGAAAAGTAAGGTGCTTTTCATCTCCGATCGAGGCTTTGAAGGTCGGTTATCCCTGTTTTTCGTGTTCAATAACCCGTTTCTTGCCGTATTTCTCTTCCGGTTGGGCTCTTTTGGAAGAAGACCTCGTCAGCGGAAAAGGCTTTTTGCTGTCTTTCTGAAACCTTGGTTCTTCTTTGTGCTATCTTTGTGTATTTTTTGAAGAGTAGAAGTCAATGTCTGGACTGCTGTAGGGGCGGGTTAACAAGAAATATGGGAGGTTAATTGCTTTGTTAACCCATATTTAATCCCTCTCTTAAGACCATGAAGATACATTTGTTTTCGTCTTTAGTTAAAAAGAGTCAGCAACGCCTTGCTTGATTCCTAATGTTAATTTTAATTCATTATTATTATGAGAGAACGAAAATTAGTAGAAAGAGCCGTAAGGATTTCAGGGATGTTTGTCCTTCTTTCGGGTATGGGACTTCAACCTTGCCTTGCTTCTCACAGCTACAATGCAGCACTTGCCGGAGTGGTGCAGGTAGAACAGCAGAAACAGAAAATAACCGGTTGTGTTCTTGACGTCACGGGTTCTCCGCTTCCCGGGGCTTCTGTATTGGTAAAGGGTGCTCCCGGACGTGGAGCGATCACCGATATGGATGGTAACTTCTCGGTTGAAGCGGAACAGGGAGAGCAACTTGAGATCTCCTTTATTGGAATGGAAACACAAGTCGTGACCGTTTCCGCAAAGACCCGTCTGCAGATCACCCTGAAAGAGGACAGCAAAACCTTGGACGAAGTCGTGGTGGTGGGTTATGGTACACAAAAGAAAGCCAACCTCACCGGAGCCGTAGCCAGTGTTTCGGCAGAGACATTGGAGAGTCGCCCGATCACCAATCTTAGCCAGGGACTACAGGGTATGATCGGTAACCTGAACATTTCCGCCGACAACGGTGCGCCGGGCAAAGGATACGGGTTCAACGTTCGTGGTACTACATCTATAAACTCTTCCGGACCCTTGGTACTGGTCGATGGTGTGCAGATGGATCCCAACATGATCAATCCGGCCGATGTGGAAAGCGTATCGGTATTGAAGGATGCGGCTTCGGCTTCTATTTACGGAACACAGGCAGCCTATGGTGTCGTGCTGATTACCACCAAGAAAGGTAAAGACGAGAAAGCCAAGATTTCGTTCTCGTCCAACTGGTCTGTCAATTCGCCTACACGCAAACCGGAGTATATGGATTCGTGGACATTTGCCAATTTCCATAATCTGACCAACCGCAACTCGGGTGGAGGCGATTACTACGATAAGAACTATATGGATCATATCTATGCCTATTATACCGACCCGAAACACAATCTGCCGGTATTCATCGATCCGTCCAATCCCAACAAGTATCTGTATTGCGGCAACACCGACTGGATAGATGAAACCATCAAAGACAACACCCTGATGCAGCAGTACACCCTGTCTCTCAACGGAGGTTCGGGCAAGACCGCCTATTACGGTTCGATAGGTTTCCTCGACCAAGGGGGAACACTGAAACATTACGACGATAAGTACCGCCGTTTCAATGTCAACCTGAACCTGACTTCGGACGTCACCAATTGGTTGCAGGTGCGGTTGAAGACCGTCTATAACAACACTTACCGGGATGCTCCTTACGGAAGTAACAACAGTGACGAGACAGCACAGATCAACAGTGCATTCTACGGTGCCGACCTTCGCCCGATGATGCCGGTATATCATCCGGACGGAAACTTTTCCGGTCAGGGCAGTTGGACGAATATGGTGGCTACCCAGTCCATTTCCGGCGAGCGCAAGAATAAGGAGAACGACCTTTGGCTGACCGGCGGTTTAAAAATCACTCCGCTGAAGGACTGGACCATCAATGTGGACTATACCTATAATATGTATATCCTCTCGAAGAAGCAGCACGGTAAAGAGATATTGGAGCATACGGCCAATCCGGACATTGTAACCGTATTCCCGCATACCACTCCGAGCCGCGTGAAGTTTACCACCGACGACAACTATTATCAGACGTTCAATGCCTATACCGACTACTCCAAGTCTTTGGGTAAACACAACATTAAACTGTTGCTGGGATATAATTACGAAACCAAGAGCTACCGCTGGTTCAATGCCGAACGCGAGAACCTGATCAGTAATGACCTTGCCGGTCTGGGACAGGCTTATGGAGAGAAGTACAACGGGAGCGGCCAGCACTCCTGGGCCACTATGGGATATTTTGCCCGTATCAATTATAACTACGATGAACGCTATCTTCTGGAGTTGAACGGACGTTATGACGGTTCTTCCAAGTTCCCCAAGGACAAGCGTTTCGTATTCTTCCCCTCCGTATCGGCTGCCTGGAGAATCTCGAGCGAGGCTTTCTTCGAACCTGCCAAGAAGATTGTAGATGAACTCAAGATCAGAGCCTCTTATGGTTCGTTGGGCAATCAGTCGGTTGGCGGCGACTATCCTTATATCGCTACCATGGGCACCAATGGCGAGATGGGATACCTGGTGGACGGAAAGAAAATAGCCAGCGTGAGTCCCGGCGGTATCGTCAGTCCTTACCTGACTTGGGAGACTGTACGCCAGATTGACTTGGGTCTCGACTGGGCATTGCTGAACAGCCGCCTGTATGGAACCTTCGACTGGTACATGCGGAAGACACTCGATATGGTGACTAGCGGTACACCGCTTCCTGCCGTACTGGGAACAGGAGCTCCGCAGGCCAATACTGCCGACCTGAAAACAACCGGTTGGGAACTTTCAATGGGATGGAGAGACCGGGTGAACAAAGACTTCTCGTATGACGTAAGTTTCGTATTGTCCGACTATCAGGCAGAAATCACGAAGTTCAATAATCCGCAGAATTTGCTCTCTACCCATTATGTAGGCAAAAAGTGGGGTGAGATCTGGGGATTGGTAACCGAAGGACTTTTCCAGTCGGCAGAAGAGGTAAGTGCCCATGCCGATCAGTCGGAGATCTATGGCGGTGGCTGGTATCCGGGTGATGTGAAGTACAAAGACCTGAACGGTGACGGCAAGATAAACAAGGGAAAGAATACGCTTGACGATCCGGGTGACCAAAAGATTATCGGTAACAGCGAACCGCGTTACAGTTATGGTATTAAAGGCGGATTGCAGTGGCGAGACTTTGACTTTGATGTATTCTTCCAGGGCATCGGCAAGAAGGATGTAGTGTTGGGAGGCAACCAGTTCTGGGGCTTCGGCAACGAATGGCATGTACCTTTCAAACATGCACTCGACTCATGGACCGAAGATAACCGCAATGCTTACTTCCCCCGGTCTACCTACGACAACGTGACCGGTAACCGCGAAACGCAGACCCGTTATCTCCAGAATGCCGCTTATCTGCGCCTGAAGTCTATCACATTGGGATATTCTTTGCCGAAAGCGCTCCTGGCCAAGTGGAAGATAGATCATGTGCGTTTCTACGTAAGCGGACAAAACCTGCTGACGTTCGATCACCTGTTTGACATATACGACCCCGAAACAGTGAGTCTCAGCACTTATCCGCTGACTAAGTCTGTTTCATTCGGATTAAACATTACCCTCTAATACGATAACGATTATGAAAAAGAATAAGATATTACTGATAGCGGCAGTGGCATGTACTTCCATGTTCTCTTCCTGCTCCGATTTACTGGACTTGTATCCCGAAGATTCTCTCTCGGATCCGAAATTCTGGACAAGTGTACAAGACCTTGAACTTTATGCCAACGGCTTTTACGGTATTTTACCGGGGGCGCAGGGACCCGGTGCCGATGATGAATCGGACTGTTACGTGAACGAGAAACCGAAGACCTGGATCTTCAATCTTGAAACGATTCCTACTTCCGGTGGCGGATGGGGAAATGGAGACTGGGGAAACATCCGTTCCTGCAACTATTTTATGGCTCGTTACAAACAGGTGAAAGGGGATGAAAGCCAGATTAACCGTTCGGTAGCCGTGGTCCGCTTCTTCCGTGCCTGGGAGTATGTGTACAAAGTGAAACGCTTTGGCGATGTGCCCTGGTATGAAACCGAGTTGCAGATGGACTCCGAAGAACTGTACAAGGGACGTGATTCCAGAAAAGTCGTGTTCACACACATCCTGGAAGATCTCGATTTTGCCATCGAACACCTTCCGAAGCCTAATGAAACCAAAACCGGCAATATGCATAAGTATGCTGCGTTGGCTTTCAAGTCGAGAGCTTGCCTCTACGAAGCGTCTTTCCGTAAGTATCACGGACTGGGCGACTACGAAGAGTTGTATCGTGAAGCAGCTGATGCAGCCGCACAGGTGATCGAAGAGGGAGGTTACTCCATCTATAAGACCGATAAGCCTTTACAGGATTATTACAACCTGTTTGTACAGGAAGATTTAGCCTCCAATAGCGAGTGTATCATGCCCAGGGTTTATATCACCAAGCTATTGATGCACAACAACACCCGCCAGATGGAAGAGTCGTATACAGGTCTGAGCCGTGCCATGTTTGAACAATACCTATGTGCCGATGGTCTGCCCACCGCAGTCAGTCCGGGATACGAGGAGGCCGACATGCCGATGGATGAGTTGATGCAGCGTGATCCGCGCCTGCGTCAGACGATCGATAATCCGGAACTTCCTTTTAAGGTGCTGAGCGACGGTACGAAGCAGTTCAATGCCCTTCCCATAATAGATACCAAATATTGTACTACCGGATATTACGTGATGAAGTATCACTCTACCGATCCCGAACAGTGGAACATCGGGCAGTCTACACTGGATGTGTTTATCTTCCGTTATGCCGAGGTGCTGTTGAACTATGCCGAGGCGAAAGCCGAACTGGGTGAATGTACCCAAGAGGTATTGGACCAGACTGTCAATGAACTGAGAGACCGTGTAGAAATGCCGCATCTGAAAGTAAATGTCGGTTTCACCGATCCGAACTGGCCGGATTATGGTTATGAACTCTCTCCGCTACTTTACGAAATCCGCCGCGAGCGTGCAGTCGAGTTGGTAGGCGAAGGCTTCCGTTGGGATGACATTGTACGCTGGAAAGCCGGCAAGTTGCTGGAAGCACCGAAGAGTATGCTTGGAATGAAAGTATCGGATAAGCTGAAAGAGCAGTACGACTCCTTCTCCCGTGAATTGACGCAAGACAATCTGCTGATTGTTTATCCGGACAGGACAACCCGCAAATGGGACGATAAACTCTATCTGCATCCGTTGCCTATCGACGAGACAACGATGAATCCGAACTTGTTACCCAATAATCCCGGATGGGAATAAACATTTAAAATGAGAAGAATCATGAAACAGAACATACTGAAGGCAGCCATTCTGGCTGCCGGATTCTGCTGCACAGTGGGATGCAGTGACAATGACAGCGACCTGACCATCTACATACCCGATGCGGGAACTGCCGTGAAAGCCAATTTCTACATTGAAGACGAGCCGTATGTGCAGACTTTTAATGTGGCCGTTACTCCCGAAACCTATCCGCAACTGACGGAATACGGACTGCCTAATGATGCTGTGGTACATCTGCAAGCCGATCCGGGCAAGGTAGACGAGTATAACGCGAAGAACGGAACCGAATATGAACTGCTGCCGGAAGCCGCTTACGACCTGACTGAAGAGGTATTGGTAAAAGCCGGGACACCGAAGTCTGAGGAAGCCGTAATCACGGTTCATGCAAAAGGTAACATCGAGGCGTTCAAGGAGTATCTGCTGCCCGTAAGCATTACTTCGGTGGAGGGAGCGGTAGCCGATCATTGCTGTCAGACCATCTACTTCATCTTCAGAGGTTCGATGGATGCCAGCAACATGGAGTTGCTCGACCGCACCGGATGGGAAGCATTGAGTGCTTCGTCCGAAGAGCCGAAAGAGGGCGATTGGGGACACAGCGGACTGAAAGAAGCTTGTCTGGATGGTGATCTGAATACTTTCTGGGGTACCGACTGGAGTACTCAGCATCCGCAACCACCTCACTGGATTGTTATTGACCTGAAGAAAACAACCCATATCCAGGGATTCGCTTGCCAGGCACGTGAAGAGGGGTATGACGGGCCGAAAGAGGTGACTGTGGAAGTGAGCGATGATAATGCCACCTGGACGGTAGCCGCTAAGTTTAAAGATATTCCGGCACAGGGTGAGTTCCGATCCTTCCTGCCCGCTGCTGTAGATGGACGCTACCTGAAGGTAACCATCACAGCCGTGAACGGCGGACCGCATGTGACGATAAGCGAACTTAATTTATTCTGATATACAAAACTGTAAAATAGACGAACACATGAATCTAAGAAATTTCTTTTTAGCGGCGGGAATCGCTGCTGTAGCGGTACCTGTATGGGGGCAAAAGGCCCCCGAACCCTACGGGCTGACTCCCAGTGCGAGACAGGTAGAGTGGTATAACCGGGAGATGATCGCTTTCTTTCACTTCGGTATCAATACCTTTGAGGAGTATGTAAACGAAGGGGACGGACGTGCTCCGGCAGCTATATTCAATCCTACGGCCCTCGATTGCGGACAGTGGATGCGTACCCTTCAGTCGGCCGGTATCCCTAGTGCCATCATTACAGCCAAACATGCCGATGGGTTCTGCCTTTGGCCCAGTAAATATACGGATTATGGGGTGAAGAACTCTGCCTGGAAGAATGGAAAGGGAGACGTTGTGCGCGAGTTTGTGGATGCTTGCGAGGAGTATGGCATTAAGGCGGGCATCTATCTGGGTCCGCACGACCGGCACGAGCATCTTTCTCCCCTTTATACTACGGAGAAGTACAAGCAGTATTATGGTCACCAGTTGGAAGAATTGATGGGTGACTATGGAAAAGTCTGGGAAACTTGGTGGGACGGTGCCGGAGCAGACGAACTGACTACTCCCGTCTATACTCATTGGTATAAGATTGTGCGAGAGAAGCAACCGGACTGTGTCATTTTCGGGACCAAGAACTCGTATCCTTTTGCCGATGTGCGTTGGATGGGAAATGAGTCCGGCAAAGCCGGTGATCCTTGTTGGTCGACTACCGACTCTGTATGCGTCAGAGATGAATGGAAGAACTATGAAGGGCTGAACGAAGGAGTAAAAGGCGGTGATGCATATATCCCTGCCGAAACCGATGTATCGATCCGTCCCAGTTGGTTTTATCATGCTGAGGAAGACAGCCGCGTGAAAAGCGTAAAGGAACTTTGGGATATTTATTGCACTTCTGTCGGTCACAACAGCGTGTTGCTGCTCAACTTCCCACCTGATCGTCGCGGACTGATTCATCCTACCGATTCACTTCATGCTGCCTTGCTGAAGCAGGGATTGGATGAAACCTTCGGAAACAATCTGTTGGCTAAGGCCAAGGTGAAAGCAACGAACGGACGCGGAGGTAAATTCCGTCCGGAGTTCCTGACGGACAACAATAAGGAAACTTATTTTGCCGGCCGAGACGGAGCCAAAACCTCGGACATCGTTTTCACTCTTCCCCGGCAGACAGAGTTCGACTGCCTGATGATTCAGGAAGTGATCGAATTGGGACACCGCACGACGAAGTGGAGTGTGGAATACTCTAATGATGGCCGTAACTGGACCCCGATACCGGAAGCAACCGATAAGCAGACGGTGGGGTATAAATGGATCGTACGTTTCGAACCGGTAAAAGCCAAACAGGTACGTCTTCGTATCCTCGACGGATTTGCCTGTCCTGCTATCCATACATTCGGAGTGTACAAACAATCGGCTTTATTTCAGTAAAAACAATAGGTAGTTGGGTTGAATATAGGTTTGGGCTGTATCACACAGGCAGACATAGGTTTTGTTGGCGGATACAGCCCTTGGTTTTCTTCCCTGCCTTTTCTTAATATCAATAGTATGCTAAATTTTAAACATCTGTTTCTGGTAAGCGTTGCTCTGTGGTCGGCAGTAGGAATGGTTCGTGCCCAGGAGTTCGATCCGAAGCAAAGCTACGAGATCCATACCCAGAACGGACTTGTCCTGGACAATCAGGAGAGTCTGGATTTAGGTGGTAAGATATTTATTTCTAAAAAGGAACCCCATAAAGAGTCGCAGGTCTGGAATCTGATTCCTTGTGGTGACGGCTGCTACTCCATTGTCAGTCCGCTCACCGAACTGGGAATCGACAATAGCGGCAATGGAAGCAAGGAGTGTCCGGTCATCCAATGGGACCCTAATAAAGAAAATCCCAATCAGCAATGGCGTATCACGGCTTTGCCCAATGGGAATTATTTGTTCACCAGTGTAGCGAGTGGTTATAACCTGGGTTTCCCGGATGCCGGTCTTGTGGCCGAGCCGGTTTACCAGCTCAAACCGGATGCGCAGAAAATAAGCCAGCAATGGAAAATCGTGAAATCGAATCTGAAAGTGGTGGCTGAGGCGTTTAAAACCCGGAGTGATAATGACTGGGAGAATGAACGGATATTTGCCGTTAACAAAGAAGAGGGGCGTTCTACGTTTGTCCCCTTTGCCGATACGGAAGAGATGAAGGGCGATCCTTCGTACACCCGTCCTTGGATACGCAATCAGTCTTCCCGTTATCTGTTGCTGAATGGTGACTGGAAGTTTCATTGGGTGAAGCAACCTTCCGAACGTCCGGTGGATTTCTATAAACCGGGCTATGACGTGTCTGCCTGGAAAGAGATTCCGGTTCCTTCCAATTGGGAGATGCTGGGATACGGAACCCCCATCTATACCAATATCACCTATCCGATACGCAACAATCCGCCCTTTATACAGGGACAGAGAGGATATACGGTAGAGAAAGAGCCTAATGCGGTAGGTTCCTATCGGAGGGAATTCTCTCTGCCGGCCGACTGGAAGAATAAAGAAGTGTTTATCCACTTCGACGGAGTGTACAGCGCTATGTATCTGTGGATCAATGGTAAGAAAGTCGGGTATAGCCAGGGTGCCAACAACGATGCCGAGTTCAACATCACACAGTATGTGAAGCCGGGTAAAAACATATTGGCAGTCGAAGTGTATCGCTGGAGTGACGGCAGCTATCTGGAAGACCAGGATATGTTCCGCCTGAGCGGTATCCACCGGGATGTCTATCTGGTAGCGACTCCGAAACTTCGCCTGCGCGACGTGCATCTTACTTCTGTCATCAGTGACCGTTTCGACAAGGCCGACTTATGTGTCAAAGCAGACGTGAAGAACTATGGCAAGTCTGCTGTGAATGCCTCCGTACGCATAGCTCTGCTGGATGCCGGTGGCAAAACTTTGCGTACGTTTACAACTGCGGTCGGTAATCTGGCTGCCGGAAAAGAGATCTGTCTGCCTGCAAAAGCAAGTATTCGTGATCCCCAACTCTGGAGCGCCGAAACACCTTATCTGTATACTGTGAATCTGGAATTGCTGGATGCTTCCGGCAAGGTGCTCGAGGCAACTACCCAGCAATATGGTTTCCGCAAAATTGAAATACGTGACAATAAAGTGTATATCAATGATGCATTGGTGTTGTTCAAGGGTGCCAATCGTCACGATATTCATCCCCGTTTCGGTAAAGCGGTACCTGTAGAAAGCATGATAGAGGATATTCTTCTCTTTAAGCGTTTCAACCTGAACACCATTCGTACCAGTCATTATCCGAATGATCCGAAGATGTATGCTCTGTTTGACTACTATGGACTTTACGTAATGGACGAAGCCGATCTGGAATGTCATGGCAACATGATGCTGACTAAGCGGGAAAGTTGGAAAGCAGCCTTTGTCGACCGGGTGGTACGTATGGTGGAACGGGACAAGAACCATCCTTCCGTAATCTTCTGGTCGATGGGGAATGAATCGGGCGGAGGACCCAATTTCGAGGCCGCTTATCAAGCTGCCAGAGAGATTGACGGACGGTTCATCCATTATGAAGGAATGAATGATGTTGCCGATATGGACTCACGGATGTATCCATCCATCGAAAGTATGATAGCTCAGGACAACGAGCCGCGCAATAAACCTTTCTTTCTATGTGAGTATGCACATGCCATGGGAAATGCTGTCGGTAACCTGGAAGAATATTGGGACTATATTGCCAATCAGTCTAAACGCATGATCGGAGGTTGCATCTGGGACTGGGTGGATCAAGGCATCAATAAACCCGGAGAAGCGCCGGACCGTTATTATTTCGGGGGCAGCTTCGGTGATCGTCCCAACGACAATGATTTTTGTTGTAACGGACTGGTGACACCCGACCGTAGGGTTACTCCTAAGTTATGGGAAGTGAAAAAGGTATACCAATATATGACTTTTGAAGAAGTGGGAGAGAACAATGTGGGGTTACGCAATCATTATTCATTCCTGAATATGCGTCATTTCAACCTGCGTTATGTCATCCTCAAAGACGGGGTGCCTGTTGCGGAAGAGGAGTTCGGACTGCCTGACGGTAAGCCGGGTGAACACCGTACGATCCATATCCCTTATCTCCGTCACTTGACGGAAGATGCCGATTACCACATCAACCTGGAAGTGAAGTTGAAGCATGACTGCGTCTGGGCTAAAGCCGGACATGTAGTGGCAACGGAGCAGTTCTTACTAAGAGAGAGAAAACAGAAAACGGAGGTTCCGGAACTCTCTGCTTCCCTGCAGGTGGTAGAAGAACGTCAGTACATCCGTTTCCGTGCTCCGGGTACCGAGATCTCATTTGATTCAAAGACAGGCATGATGATCGGTCTCCGATATGACGGACAAAACATGATACACGGTCAGCAAGGACCGGCGTTGAACTGGTATCGTTCCATCAGTAATGATCCTCGCGAATGGATTCAGCCTGTGGTTGCATTGCGTGGTTTTGACTGGAAACTGGCGGAAGACGGAAAGTCGGCGTCTGTTCAGTCTCAGATAGAGGTCAAAGTTGGGCAAGTCAATATACCGTATACAGTCAAATACCGTGTTTACAGTAACGGCAGGGTCGATGTGGCAGCCGACTTTACGACAGAAAGTAATTTCGATCTACCTCGTCTGGGTTTGCAAATGTTCCTCAATCCCTCACTGGAACAAGTCGAATGGTATGGCCGCGGCCCGATGGAGAACTATCGTGACCGGAAGAACGCAGCCTACATGGGACGCTACAAAACGACTGTTACGGATATGGCCGAACATTATGCGCGGGCGCAAACAATGGGCGGACGCACAGATACACACTGGCTGGCGTTGACAGACGGACAAGGGAAAGGACTCAGGATAACCGCAACGGATACGTTGGATTTCAGTGCCCAACATTACACGGATAAAGATTTATGGCAGGTAAAATATGGACATGATTTGTCTGATATCCGCCGTGCGGAGGTTGTTCTCAATTTAGATTGTATTCAGCGTGGATTGGGCAATGCCAGTTGCGGACCGGGACCGCGTCCCCATTATGAAATCCGGAAGGATACGGTTTATAGTTATTCTTTCCGAATGGAACCATTGAGATAAGGATTGTTATCCGGACAAGGAGACCTATGGTCGTTCCGGATGTTGAATCTGTTTGAAGTTTTGCGCCCTGCTCCTCAAAGTCGGAACTTTGAGAGAGCAGGGCGCAATATCTTTCGGAGTGTGTCCCGCAAAGGTCTTTTCTATCTTATTCTTCTCCGACCTTGATACCGAAACCGGCTTTGCGCAAATCGTTCCAATATCCGGGGTATGATTTGGAGACTACTTGAGGTTCGTCTATTTGTATTGTCGGATAATGAATTGTTGCCGGAGCAAAAGCCATAGCCATGCGATGATCCTCGTAAGTCTTGATAACGGGACATGCCTGTTGTTCCACGCGTTCACCGTCCCAGGAAAGGATACTGTCGTTTTTGTCATGCAATATATACCCGAGCTTTTTCATCTCTGTTTTAAGGGCTTCGATCCGGTCTGTCTCTTTTATTTTGAGGCTTTGCAGCCCGGTGAAGCGGAAAGGTACATTGAGCAGTGCGCAGGTCACAACAAAGGTCTGTGCCAAGTCGGGAATATCGACAAAATCTTCATCCAGCCGTTCGACACATGTACCATTCTTCTTCAGTCGTATACCTGTTTCCGTATATTCGGTTGCCACTCCCAGGCGGGCAAATACTTCTGCTCCGCGGCTGTCGCCTTGATAACTGTGGCGGAACAGTCCGGTCAGTTCTATATCTGCTTGGGGAGACAGAGCAGCTATCTGATACCAGTAAGAAGCTGCACTCCAATCGCTTTCGACGGTAAACGGAAGGCAGTGGTAAGGTTGTGGATCAACCAGGATACTCTGGTCGGATGTCCACGAAGCCGAGGCGCCGAAATCTTTCATCAATTGCAAAGTCAGGTTGATGTAAGGTCTTGAGACGATTTCTCCGGTCAACCGGAGTTGCAAACCGTTTTTCAGTACCGGACCGATCATCAACAGGGCTGATATGTATTGTGAACTCACATTTCCTTTTAAAGTGATTTCGCTGCCCGTGAGCTCTGTACCCTCAATCCGTAAGGGTGGGAAGCCCTCATTCCGAACATATTCTATATGGGCTCCCAGTTCGCGCAAGGCGTTCACTAATATCTGTATGGGGCGTTGCTGCATCCGTTCTGTTCCGGTGATGGTATGGATACCCGGAGTACTGCTCAGATAAGCCGTCAGAAAGCGCATGGCCGTTCCGGCCGCAAGAATATCAATCACTTCATTGCCTTCGGTCAGAGCTTTTATCATCACCTGCGTATCATCGCAGTCGGACAAGTTCGAAAGTACATCGTCTCCTTTTGACAGAGCATGGATGATAAGGGCACGATTGCTGATACTTTTGGATGCCGGAAGCTGGATAGTGGCCTTTATCTGCGAAGGCGCTGAGAGTAGATAACGCATGGTCTTTGTTGCTATAGTTATATTCGGTTGCAAAAATAGGAAATCTATTCTTTTTTGCCCCTATCCTCTTCCTAAAATATTAAGGATATGAACGGAATCCAATATACATTAACGAAGCGAACAAACAGCTAAAAAATAGGTTGTTTAAGGTCCTAAGGACATTTTGTTTATAAAAAAATGTCAAGAAGTAGCTCCATATTTCTGCAATATGATACCAAAAGACTTGTGTAGTTACGGGGTTAATGTAGTTATTTTACTTTTGTATCAACAAAGAAAGGATTCTGATGCCAAACAGGGATAGTGAGAAATTGATAACGGATGGTTATACTACGACTTTATTGGGGGATGAACTTATGGTTTGTGAGAACATGAAGCACATTCGTGTGACGTCTGTTCCGTCCTACACTGAAGTTGGGATGATCATTTTGTGTTTGAGAGGTACTGCCAAGATCTGTATCTTTGATAATATTCATATTCTTGCTAAGAATGAACTGGCGGTTATTCTGCCGGGTCAGTTGGTTTCGATAACCGAGCTAAGTCCTGATTTTCTTTGTAATATAGTTGTGCTGTCGCGTGCGCTTTTTGATGATACGTTGAGTGGGTTCAGTCGTTTTTCTCCTCTTTTCTTTGTTTACATGAGAAGCCATTATTGGTATGAATTGACAGGAGAAGAGATTGAGCGGTTCAAACTTTTTTATGGATCACTCTCACAGCGGGCAAAAGACCCTACCCATTTTTTCAGGAGAGAGTCTGTATTGTTGTTACTGAGAATCTTTTATCTGGATATCTATAACGAATATTACAGCAAATCTCATTTGATGAAAGGGGGATCGGATATGGGTAAGAGTAAGCTGGCGCATGATTTTTTCTGTTTAATTATGCAGCATTACCGAGGACACAAGGATGTCGCTTTCTATGCCGATAAGTTATGCATCACTTCCAAGTATCTGTCAATGGTGATAAAAGAGGCGAGCGGAAAGACAGCAAAAGATTGGATTGTAGAGTATGCCATATTGGAGATCAAAGCCATGTTGAAGAACTCTACCATGAATATACAGGAGATATCTATTAAAACGAACTTTGCGAACCAGTCGTCGTTGGGGCGTTTTTTTAGAAAGCACACAGGAATGACGCTTACAGAATATCGTATGCATCGATAAATAGTGGCTTAAATGAAACAAGAAAAACAAACCGAACTGTTGCGGACTCAGCAGATGCTGAATGAAGTGAACCGCAAGTTGTTAATGACGCTTGGGGTCGCGGAAGTTTTTCCATGGAAGTGGGAACTGGCAGAGCATATGGTATGGTTTGATGCCCGTCCGTCGGACGATCCTGCAGGATGGGAGATTTTTCATAATGATTCGTTTCCGGTTTCTATAGCACGTGTTTATCAAGGCATCTATAAGGAAGACCGCCTTCGGGTGATTGAAGCTTGTCGGGGGATACTGAAAGGCAAAGTGAAGAAAGTGGTGGTCGAACTTCGTTTCTGGGCCAAAAAGAGAGAGGGATTGGTATTGGAGTGGTTGGAGATGCATGCCATTCCCGGGAAGGTTGATGAAAATGGCAGACTGTTGACTGTAGAGGGATCGCTGATGTCCATTACCAGGCAAAAAGTTATGGAAGAAGAACTGACCGCAGCTAAAGAGAAAGCAGAAGAAGCCAATCGGTTGAAATCGGCATTGATTGCTAATATGAATCATGAGATACGTACACCGTTGAATGCGATTGTAGGTTTTGCATCTTTGCTCTCTATCATAGATGACGAAAAAGAGCAGCAGGAGTATATCGGATTGATACAGAGTAATACGGAGCATCTTTTGCGATTGATGAACGATGTTATCGATCTCTCCAATATTGAGTCGGGCGTTATGGACATAGTCGGTTCGGATGTAGTTCTCGATTCATTGATGAAAGAGATGGAATTGACGTATGTTCCCAAAGCAGAAACAAACAACCTGGTTTTGGCTTGGGATCGGGAGCAGTCGAATGCTCACATCTATACAGATCGGGACAGGCTGATACAGATATTGGAGCACTTATTGGATAATGCTATTAAATTTACAACAAAGGGGACCGTTCGTTGGGGGTATCAAGAGAAAGAGAATGGTCAAATTAGGTTTTATGTGACGGATACCGGATGTGGTATTCCTAACGATAAAAAGGAAGTGATATTTGAACGATTTGTGAAACTTGATAGCTTTACCCAAGGGCTTGGATTGGGATTGTCCCTTTGTAAAATTATTATTGAGCGTATGCACGGAGCGATTGGAGTGGAATCGGAAGTTGGAGAAGGATCGACTTTCTGGTTTACTATCCCCAATTTATCCGACAATCATATTTAAAATCTACGGATGAGTGACCGTGAGGTTCCCTGAAAAGGACTTCTGTAGCAAGTTGATGATTCCCATCGGCTTGATGTTTGTTTTGTTTGTGATGAGGTCACCGTTTCAGCGGAAACAATGATCCCACGTTGGCACTTCGACAGATAGATCTTTTTGTCTGTCGGGGTGCCAACATTCTTTTATTTTAGACAGAATGTTGGAGAATCGGTAGATTTACACTACTTTTGGTACCACAATCGGATGTCCGGTTGAATTAACCCTTTTATAACGACACGATATGAAATTTGTTAACCGATTCTTTATGATTCTTGTGGCACTATGTCTGGTTTGCCCCGGCGTTAGTGCAGTTGTTAATCCCAAACCTTTTGTGATTCCCGAACTGAAAGAGTGGAAAGGTGCCGAAGGGGCATTTGTACCGACTGAAACAACAAAAATAGTCTGTCCTGCCAATCAGCCGGAACTATTGCGCATTGCCCGTATGCTGGCCGATGACTGTGAAACGATGTTCGGTCACAAACCGGAGGTAGTACAAGGCAAAGGCGGAGCCGGTGATGTTATTCTTGCCATTCGTGCAGATAAGAAGTTGGGCAAAGAAGGCTATACGGTGAAAGTTACCGATCGTATCTTGCTGACTGCTCCCGAAAGCATAGGGGTATATTGGGGAACCCGTACGCTGCTTCAGATTGCGGAACAGAGCGAAAATCATCAGTTTCCGAAAGGTACTTTGCGTGACTTTCCGGACTACGCTATGCGTGGCTTTATGATAGATTGCGGTCGAAAGTTTATTCCTCTTTCTTTCCTTCAGGATTATGTGAAGATTATGGCTTATTACAAGATGAATACTTTGCAGATTCACTTGAATGATAATGGCTTTAAACAGTTCTTCGGGCACGATTGGTCGAAAACTTATGCAGCCTTCCGTTTGGAGTCGGATACTTATCCGGGTTTGGCTGCCGAAGACGGCTATTACACCAAGCGTGAATTTATCGATTTACAAAAGTTGGCTGAGAACCTTTACGTAGAAATCATTCCCGAGATTGATGCTCCGGCGCATACTCTTGCCTTTACACATTATAAACCGGAGATCGGCAGTAAAGAGTACGGCATGGACCATCTCGATCTGTTTAATCCTGAAACGTATAAGTTTATGGATGGACTCTTTAAGGAGTATCTGGAAGGGGACGAACCTGTATTCCGTGGAAAGAAAGTGCATATCGGTACTGACGAATACTCAAATAAGAAAAAAGATGTAGTAGAGAAGTTCCGTGCTTTCACCGACCATTATATCCGCTATGTAGAGAGCTTTGGCAAACAGGCTTGTGTATGGGGAGCACTGACGCATGCCAAAGGTGATACACCGGTGAAATCGGAGAATGTGATCATGAGTGCATGGTACAATGGCTATGCCAACCCGAAAGACATGATAGAGCAAGGCTATAAATTGATTAGTATTCCTGACGGGCTGGTATACATTGTTCCGGCTGCCGGATACTATTATGATTATCTGAACACGAAGTATTTGTACGAAAATTGGACTCCTGTACAGATTGGAAAGGCTGTTTTCCCGGAGAAAGATCCGTCTATCCTCGGTGGTATGTTTGCCGTATGGAACGATCATGTAGGCAATGGCATCTCGACAAAAGATATTCATCACCGCGTTTATCCGGCTTTGCAGACTTTGGCTGTGAAGATGTGGACCGGAAAAGATGTATCTGTTCCGTATGCTGACTTTGATAAACAACGCAATGCCATCAGTGAGGCTCCGGGTGTTAATCAACTCGGCCGTATCGGTACTACACCGGGATTGGTGTATGAACAGGCTTCCGTTGCTCCCAATAGCGAGACTCCTCACCGTGAAATCGGTTACGATTATCTGGTAACATTTGATATTGACGGAGCCGATGAAGCAAAGGGTACGGAACTGTTCCGTTCGCCGGATGCCGTATTTTATCTTTCCGATCCGATCCGTGGCATGTTGGGTTTTGCCCGTGACGGTTATTTGAATACATTTAGTCACCGTATCCACAAAGGTGAGAAAGCAACCATCGGTATCAGTGGTGACAATAAGTCGACCCGTCTACTTATCAATGGACAGGTAGTAGAGGAAATGAATACTCAAAAACTTTACTATAATGCCGGGAAAGATTCTATGAATTATGTTCGCACTTTAGTCTTCCCGCTAGAGAAAGCCGGAAAGTTTGATAGTAAGATTACAAATCTGAAGGTTTATAAGAAATAAGATAGTAACTCAATAAGATAGAGGGAGTTAAGCCGCGTGCTTAACTCTCCTTTCTTTTATATTTAAAGTTGAGCCCCTGGCCGGTATATTCCGATCAGGGGCTCAATTGCTATTTATCTATTTAAAGAGAATTCTGTCAGGTTCAGATTTGTACATGTCTGAATATAAATTGTCTACATGGGACTATTGCATATGGGGCGTATCCGATTTTATGGAAGTAGCCATACTCAAATGTTCATCCTATGATCCATTTGCTGCCCGGTATGAATGAAATGAGTTTTGAAGTTATGAAGCAACAGATAAATGTACTGACTGCAATGCATGGTATAGCGGCAACAGTAGGCAGTGCCAGGGTATACTTAAACACTGTTGCCCATAATCCTAGCCAGAAGATATGCATTAGATACATACCGTAGCTGAGCTTTGACATTTCTGTTATGATTCGTGGAGCTTTTGAGCTATTGATACACGTAAACATGAGGAATGTACCCGCTGTGAGCAGTACACAGTTGATTGTACAGAAGGCCCATCCTATTTCTATTACCGGAGTGGAAAGAGTCTCACCGGGTATAGCCTGGCTATAGAATGAATAGATGGTTAATACGGCTCCGATAACCATTAAAATGGTTCCTATGATGAAGCGTTTTGAACGACTCCACGTAAGGTGAGTATGTATATAATGTGCCAGCACGAGGTAACCCAGATAGCCTGAGAAGTACCATAGCATGTGATATTCGTTCCAGAAACATTGTCCCCATACTTCACCACACCAACGGTTGAGATATGGGATGCATGTTGATAACAGAAACAACCCTATGAAGAAGCGTTCTTCTTTTGCCGAGGCTTTTCTCAGCCATGGAGATATTATAGGTATGAATAGATAAAGACTGATTAGAGGATACATAAACCACAGATGTCCTGCAAGTGTCGGGAAGTTCAAGAAAATTCGTGATAGATCCGTTAATGATGTCTCTCCGTTTATCTGTCCCCACAACATTGGTAAGGTGCTGTATAGTATCATGAATATGAAAAATGGTGGTATGATACGAAGGAATCGCTGGCGATAAAATTGCCATGTAGTTTGTTCTTCTTTCATCGGAGCAAGGAGAAAGGCGGAGACAATCATGAATAATGGTACTGCCATGCGTGAAAAGCCATCGTATACAGCTACCCATAAGCGGTCTGCCTCACTGGCTAAATAAGATTGCGGTCCGGCCATGTCTGTGGATCCGGCGGCACCGTAAAAGTTTTCACTGGAGTGTACAATCATAACGAGAAAGCACGCAAATACGCGTACATAATCTAAAAAAACAATGCGTTTCATTTTCTGTTTGAGTTTTTTATTAATAAGATGTTCTTTGTGTTGTCTTTTTTATGTGCAGCATTATTCATAATAGAAATATTTCATTGATTTTCAGGGCGCTGCTTTATTTGACGCAAAGATAGAAAAAAACTTGAGATACTGAGCAACAAACGGAAAGAATCCGTGCAACTGCATTGAATATTCAACATTTTTTTTAATATCCGATATCCGGTACTGTTTGATAAAACATAAATCCCGGTTAAATATCCTGTTTGGTACCTACGTCTGCACCGTATGGTAGTTCTGAAGTGCTCTAAAAGAAAAAAGCATCGATAATCTTACAATTATCAATGCTTTGTGGTTAGTCGGGGTGACTGGATTCGAACCAGCGACCACACGCCCCCCAGACGCGTACTCTAACCGGGCTGAGCTACACCCCGAATTGCGGATGCAAAAGTAGGGTTTTATTTTGAATAAGCAAAATATTCGGATGGTTTATTTCTTTTAAATTGTTTTTTCTTGCTAAGGAAGCGCTCTGGGAAGTAGAAATATAATTAACATTGTTAATTTGAAAGTTTTAGGTTGAACGTCTTTTTTGCAAATCATTTGTTCTTTATCAACAAAGAACAAGTGATTTGTTTCTAAAAGATTAGTTTTAACAGAGCGTTAAAACTAATCTTTTAGAAACAAATAATTAACAATATAATATTTTGATAAATAATGTGTTATGGGATTTTTTCTAATAAATCCCAGAACCGTTGTGGGAGGTGGATATTCTCTGTAGTTGTGGCTTTAGCAAATAGTGGAGCTATTTCTTGAGGAGTAAATCCGGCTATGCCACATCCTATTTCCGTAACCAGAAAAGTCATTTCCGGATGTTTATTTGCAAATTGAATAAATTCGTCTACATAAGGGCGGATTGTTTCTACTCCACCCTGCATGGTCGGTATTCCGTAAGTTTGTCCTTGCAAACCTACACCTTGTCCCCAGATGGCACCCCATTTGTTCATTGCCAAAAGGGCGGCACCACCGCCATGATGCCCGGACAGATTGCTGCCGAAAACGAATATTTCATTGGGTTGCAATCGTTCGATGTGATTGGAGGTAACTCTTTGTTTCATTTATCTTATTTTCTACATTCCCATACATTCCCGATAGAAGTCGAACATTTCGAAAATGGTGTCTTTATCTGCTGTCCGGTTGATACTGATATCGCCGATTTCCTTTAGGAGTGTGAAATTTATGACACCTGCACTGTTTTTCTTATCATGTTGCATGAATTCGTATAAACGGTCGTATTGCTTACAGTCGAAGTGGAAAGCTCCATAATTATCTTTTATAAATTGGATGGTCTGACGCATTTTCTCCTTTGGGAAGCCGGCTTTGAGATGTGACAGATAGAGTTCACAAACGATGCCCCAAGCTACGGCATATCCGTGAAGAACCGGACGATTCTCAGCAAGCGCCAGACTTTCGAAAGCGTGTCCTACGGTATGTCCCAGGTTTAATGCTTTGCGGATGCCGTGTTCGAATGGATCTTGTTCCACTATATCTTCTTTCACTTGTACGGAGTGGCCTACCAATTTTTTCAGATATCCGTAATCCATCTTCTCCGTATCGAATGCAAGCAGTTCAGCCCAGTGAGAGGTGTTGCTGATCAGTCCGTGTTTTAGCATCTCGGCGTATCCCGAAAAGAAATTATGTGCATCGAGTGTACGGAGAAACTCTGTTTCGATTAATACACTGGCTGCCGGTGCAAAGGCACCTATCTCGTTTTTCAATCCGTTGAAATTAATGCCGGTTTTCCCGCCAACAGAAGCATCTACCATTGCCAGCAGGGTGGTGGGAATATTGATATAGGCAATGCCGCGTTTGAAGGTTGCGGCTGCAAATCCACCTAAATCAGTGACCATTCCGCCCCCGAGATTGATGAGGAGCGAGTGACGGGTAGCGCCTTTTTCACTTAATACCTGCCAGACAGAGGCCAGGGTTTCGAGTGTTTTATGTACGTCTTCGGCTCCGATGGTGATTTCGACAGCATCTTTCAGAATTGATAAGCCTGCCAGTTGAGAAAGGCAGAGACGGTGAGTATGATCGTCAGTGAGAATGAACAGGCGGTCGTGTGGGCAGTTGTCGATGGCACGTTTAAGACTACTTTCCAGATCTTCACAAAGGATGACTTCTTGTTTACTCATAATGGTTCTATGTTTTTTTATGTACTGCAAAGATAGGAGTTCGGAGATAAATAGTGAAACTTAGCACTTAAAAATGTAAAACATGGGGTTCTGTTTGTGAGAAAAAGCTATCTTTGTGACATTAAATTTAGATAAGATGAAAGCATTATTACCTGTATTCTGCCGTCCTTTAGGATATGTGATTCTTGTTATTTCTATGTTTATTCCATTCCTGTTATTGATGCAGGGAATGGTAACGGACAGTAACTTATTATTTTATAAAGAGTGTATTAAACTGCTGATGATATTGGGAGCAATGATGATTATTTTTGCTTTATCACGTAATGAAGGTCGTGAAACAGAGATTATACGGAACAAAGCTACTCGTAATGCTATTTTTCTGACTGTACTTTTTTTGTTTGGCGGGATGCTTTATCGGGTAGCAACAGGAGATATCATGACCGTAGATACCTCTTCTTTTCTTATTTTTCTTATTATCAATGTACTCTGCCTTGAATTTGGTATGCAAAAAGCGCGAATCGATAAAATCTTTAAAAGATAATTGTGTTTAAATTAAACCTTTTGCTTTGAAGGTTGTCAAACAAACGATTGTTATTATTCAACCTACAGGCAAATGAAGAAACTATTGATCTGGACGGTGTTGCTGCTGACAGCTCCCCTATCCACTTATGCGCAAAACAAAATTGTAACCGTATCGGGCCGTGTAATAGAGGCCGGTACGAAGGAACCGGTCGAACTCGCTGCTGTGCAGTTATTATCTCTCCCTGACAGTACTCAGGTAGCGGGTATGACCACTTCGACACAAGGCTACTTTTCTTTATCCAAGCAGAAACCGGGAAAATATCTGCTTAAAGTATCTTTCATCGGGTATGTCACCAAAATTATTCCTGTGCAGCTAACAGCTAATGTTCCTGCAAAAAAGATGGGGAATATTGAACTGGCAACTGATGCTGTCATGCTGCAAGAAGCGGTTGTGGTAGCAGAAGCTCCGCAAGTGACGGTTGTAGAAGATACGTTAATGTACAATTCCAGTGCTTACCGTACACCTGAGGGGGCTATGTTGGAAGAATTGGTCAAGAAACTTCCGGGCGCTGAAATTGATGATGACGGTAATGTGAAAATCAATGGTAAGGATCTGAAGAAAATTATGGTTGATGGTAAGGAGTTTTTCGGTGGAGACGTGAAAACCGGTTTGAAGAATCTTCCGGTAGACATGGTCGATAAACTGAAAACTTATGATAAAAAGTCGGATCTGGCACGTGTGACGGGGATTGATGACGGTGAAGAAGAAACGGTACTCGACTTGACAGTGAAAAAAGGGATGAATCAGGGATGGTTTGGTAATGCAGATTTGGGAGCCGGTACTAAAGATCGCTATACCGGACGAATGATGCTGAACCGCTTTGTCGATAAAACCCAGTTCTCTATTATAGGCTCGGCGAATAATGTAAATGATCAGGGATTCTCCGGAGGGGGTGGCGGTCCGCGCTGGCGTAGTAACAATGGCTTGAATGCTACTAAAATGTTGGGTGCCAACTTTGCGACCCAGACCAACAAGCTAGAACTGGGAGGTAGTGTACGATATAACTTCCAGGATGCTGATATCTCAAGTATCAATTCTTCCGAACGTTTCCTTCAGAATGGCAATTCATATTCTAATTCGAATAATAAGAACCGGAATAAAGGAACAAACCTGAATGCTGACTTCCGTATGGAATGGAAACCGGATACTTTGACAAATATTATCTTTCGCCCTAATTTCTCCTATGGGAGGACAAATAATGCTTCTCGCTCTGAATCGGGCACTTTCAATGAAGATCCTTTCAATCTGATCGTAAATCCAAATGATTATCTGAATTTTGATAATTTGTCTGACGATCCGTTGAAAGACATTCGTGTGAATGCCACCAATAGTGCTTCGTTGTCTAAAGGCAAAAGTCTTTCGGGAAACGCTACTTTACAGGTTAACCGAAAATTGAATAATAGAGGACGTAACCTGACTTTCCGTGGAGTCTTTGGATATGGTGATAATGATAACGATCAGTATACACAGTCTGAAACACGTTATTACCAATTGCTGAATCATTTGGGAGGTGACTCTATCCTATATCGTAATCAATATATTACAACTCCTACACGCAACTATAACTATACGGCCCAAGTGACTTATAGCGAACCCATTGCCAAGGCCACTTTTTTGCAGTTCAGTTATCAGTTTCAGTATAAATATAGCAAGAGTGACAAGACCACGTTCGATTTGCTCGATTATCCGGACTGGGCTATCGGCGGAGCTCTCCCTTCCGGGTATGAGTCTCATGCAGTGGACAGCTTGAGCAAGAATGCTGAATATCGTTATTATAACCATGACGCTTCAGTGGGGTTGCGTTTCATTCGTCCGAAGTATCAGTTGAATGTGGGCATGTCTTTCCAACCACAGAATTCTACCTTGTCTTATAAAAAAGGAGACTATATGATTGATACAACACGTACTGTATTCAACTTCGCACCGAATATGGACTTGCGTTTCCGTTTCTCAAAAGTTAGTCAGTTGCGTTTCACCTATCGGGGACGTAGCAATCAGCCTACTATGGAGAACTTATTGCCTATAACCGATAACTCCAATCCGTTGAATATACGTATGGGTAATCCCGGATTGAAGCCTTCTTTTGCACATACGATGCGTTTGTTCTATAATACATATAATGCAGAGAAACAGCGTGGAATCATGACTCACTTTAGCTTTACAGCTACACAGAACAGCATCAGTAACAGTACTCGCTATAATGAAGAAACCGGTGGATTGATTACACGACCGGAGAATATCAATGGTAATTGGAATGCGTTTGGTATGTTCGGTTTCAATACAGCTTTAAAGAATAAGAAGTATACGATTAATACTTTCACTAATGTGAACTACCAGAATAATGTGGCGTTCCTTTATAATCAGGATACGAAAAACAATGATAGAAATACAAGTACAGGCCTGACATTAGGTGAGAGAGTAACAGGTTCCTATCGCAATGATTGGTTTGAATTTTCTTTGAACGGTTCGATCAATTACACAGCCGAACGCAATAAACTTCGTCCGGAGAACAATCAGGAACCTTATACATATTCTTATGGAGCAAGTACCAATATTACGATGCCTTGGAAAATGACTTTGGCTACAAACATCGCCAATCAAAGTCGTCGCGGCTATCGTGACTCAAGCATGAACCGTGACGAACTTATCTGGAATGCACAACTTGCCCAGTCATTGCTGAAAGGTGCTGCTACTGTTAGTTTTGAGGTTTATGATATTTTGAGACAACAGAGTAACATCAGCCGTTCATTGTCAGCCGATATGCGTTCGGTATCCGAATATAACGGTATTAATAGTTACTGTATGGTACACTTTATCTACCGTCTGAATATCTTCGGCAGTAAAGCTGCTCGAGAAAAGATGATGAATAGTGGTAGAAGAGGTTTTGGTGGACCCGGTAGAGGTCCCGGCGGTGGCTTTGGTGGCGGACATCCCCGCTTTTAATAAGATATCTTGTTAACACAGGCAACTTCCCTCCGGACCGATGCAAAATCTCTTTAGTTTTGTATCGGTCCGGAGGGATTATCGTTTTGAATCGGGACAGTTGTTGTTCGTATCCGATATTTTCCATACATTTGTTCTTTGTATAATCCGCGGAGGGCGAATATGATAGATTGGAACTACATAGCAAGTGTAATAGCTACCGTTGCCTTTGATATTATTTATTTCGGGGCTATTATCGGTACGATTGTCATCGTGATTCTCGACAATCGTAATCCGGTGAAGACAATGGCATGGATTCTGATCCTGATGTTTCTTCCGGTTGTAGGGTTGGTTTTCTATTTCTTTTTTGGGCGTAGCCAAAGGCGTGAGAAGATTATCGGTAAGAAAAGTTATGACCGTTTGCTCAAAAAACCGATGGCAGAGTATTTGGCGCAGAACTGCTGTGAAACGCCGAAGGAATATGCACGGCTGATACAGCTGTTCCAGAATACGAACCAGGCTTTTCCGTTTGAGGGAAATCGGGTCGATATTTACACTGGCGGATATTCTAAACTACAAGCTCTGTTGAGAGAGTTGCAAAAGGCGAGGCTTCATATTCATATGGAATATTACATATTTGAGGATGATCCTGTGGGACGATTGGTACGTGATGTACTGATCGAGAAAGCGCGGGAGGGAGTCGAGGTGCGTGTGATCTATGACGATGTAGGATGTTGGCATGTTCCTCATCGCTTTTTCGAAGAGATGAGAGATGCAGGAATTGAGGTACGCAGTTTTTTGAAGGTCCGTTTTCCCTTGTTCACGAGTAAAGTGAATTATCGCAATCACCGGAAGATTGTGGTGATTGACGGACGTATTGGATTTATCGGTGGAATGAATCTTGCCGAACGTTATATGCGTGGCTTTTCGTGGGGAATCTGGAGAGATACGCATATATTGCTTGAAGGAAAAGCGGTACATGGTCTTCAGACTGCTTTTTTGCTCGATTGGTATTTCGTGGATCGCACTCTGATCACTGCTTCGCGCTACTTTCCTAAGATAGAAGCTTATGGCAATTCTTTGGTACAGATTGTGACAAGTGAACCGATCGGTCCCTGGAAAGAGATTATGCAAGGGTTGACAGTAGCCATATCCGGTGCTAAGAAATATTTCTATATGCAGACGCCTTACTTCTTACCTACCGAACAAATTTTGGGTGCAATGCAGACTGCTGCATTGGCGGGAGTAGATATCCGGTTAATGTTGCCTGAGCATGCGGATAATCGTGTTACACATTTGGGCTCCTGTTCTTATCTGGCAGATGTATTGCGTGCAGGAGTCAAGGTCTATTTTTATAAAAAGGGTTTCCTGCATTCTAAATTAATGGTTTCGGATGATATGCTTTCGACAGTGGGGTCTACCAATCTCGATTTCCGTAGTTTTGAACATAATTTTGAAGTAAATGCCTTTATGTACGATATGGAGACAGCATTGCAGATGCGGGAGATTTTCTTGCAGGATCAGCGGGAAAGTACTCAGATTTTCCTGAAGAGCTGGGAAAAACGTTCTTCGCGTCAGAAGGCAATGGAGTCTGTAGTTCGATTATTGGCTCCGTTGCTATAAGGAAAACCTTCTTCAATCTATCTGAAGAAGGAAAAATTGACACTTCCGTATACCCTTCTTTCTATAAAGTGGGGATGATCCTCAAAGTTATTCTTTTTGCCATGTTCCAGAACAAACAGGCCATCCTCTTTCAGCAGGTTGTTCTTGAAAATTAAATCCGGAATTGTTTCCAACTCTTTTAGTTCATAGGGAGGATCGGCAAAAATGAAATCAAACCGTTCATGACTGCCATTTATGAATTTAAATACATCTCCACGGATAGGCAGGCATTTGTCTGTTTGCACCTCTTTCATGATTTTGCTGATGAAAGCATGATGGGCTCCCTCTTTCTCCACACTGATGACGCGGTCACACCCACGTGAAACCAGTTCTATACTGATACTGCCTGTACCGGCAAACAGATCGAGAGCAACAATGCCTTCTTCAAAATCCATGTAATTGGATAATACATTAAACAGATTCTCTTTGGCAAAATCTGTTGTCGGACGTGCCTTGAAGGTTCTGGGCACATCAAATCTTCTTCTTTTATATATTCCGCTGATTACTCGCATGTTAATAAGGCTTGCATGTCAATATTGCTTGCAGGGTTCATTATGAATACCTGCTGTATGTATTTACGTAACTCCTGCATTAGTTTCTCTTTATCATAAAATGCACCTGTCAGGTGAAGTTCGTCCCGTTCCTGATCAAAATTCAACTGCTTCCAGAGATAGAGCAGATAGTAGATTCGGTCACCTGTTTTGCGACATTCAAATGAATTGGCAAGAAGCAGATGTCCACGTTCATAACAGAAAAAGTCGATGGCATCACGGCGAATAGAAGCATATATCTTTTTACTGTTGCCTAATCTGCTTTTCGCCGAAAAATATTCTGCTAATGGAGCTGCTTGTGAATAAAATCTTGCTTCAGGATACTGATCGGATAAGAACTGGCAAGTACTTTTGTCCATACCGAAGATGACTACGGCATTATTCTTTTTTAAAATATTATATTTTACCGTTTCATTTTCTTTGGGAGTGTGGTTATGGTAGAATATCATTTCGGACTGATCATCCTCAAACAGTTCAAGGGGGATTAGGGTGAAACGCTTGTCTGCCATCAGAATGTTTACCCGTTTGTAAGTATGATTCAGAAAGTCCAATTCACGGAAAGCCTGTTTGAGATTGGCTGTAAGAGATAATGAAGCCTCGACCTCCTTCTCAAAGAAAGAGAGCGAACTATCGTGAATCGGATTGTAGATAGAAAAAGAAAATCCATCCGTACTAAGACGGATGGACAATGTATATTGTTCCGATTTACCAAAGTCAATCGTTTCTGCAATTGCTCTATCGGGCATATTCGGATTATTCCCAGTTACCTGCGCCGTTGTTAGGAGTATCGATAGAACCTACCATCAAACCTGCGTATTTACCCAGTTTGGTTTGAACGTCTTTCAAGTTTGCAATTTCTTGCTTGTCAAGTCCGTTCAAGTATACATCATATGGAGTGTTGGCCTGGAACAAGAAGATAGGAGCTCCTGATTTAGTTGTATCGTTTTTAGTGTACATTTCGAACTGTGCACCATTACCGAACGGAACATATCTCAAAGAGTCTGCATTGAATGACTTATCGTAGATCGTATCTGTTACGGCAACCCATATTGTATCACGTTTGAAGCCCATCAGACCGGCAGCTTCAACTTCTTTCCAGTTGTTAGTCTTTTTAGCCTTGTTGATCAGAGCCATGGCTTTCTTTTCAGTCATACCGTCTTCCAGCTGCTTGTCGCTCAATACGCCTTCTTTAGATACGAAAGGAATCTTTTGTGTCTTAACGAAATCGATCAGTGTGTCAAAGCTTGCAGTATACTGCTTGTAAATGTTACGATATTCTGCCTGAGCTTTACGAATATCAATCAAGCGGGCAACAACTGCTTTGTCTCTGTGCTTTTTAGCTTTTTCGAAGTTGATAGGACCCATGATACTAGCATAGCAAATGTAAACCAAAGCAATGGCGCATACACCTAGTACGATATTAAATACTGTTTTCATGATAAATATGTTTTTTTTAGTTTATATTCGTAGCGCAAAAATAAAATAAATAAATCTAATTAACGATAGTTCTTGTAACTTTTTTCTCGTACAAAAATGATAAATAACTATTTAGAGCGGCAAATTAAGGAAAATTTTTCTTATCAGCCAACTTTTGAGCAAGAAATAGCTGTAAAATCTCTTTCGGAGTTTCTACTTTCTACGGCTAATGATACGGTTTTTGTGCTTCGTGGATATGCGGGAACAGGAAAGACTTCTCTTGTCGGGGCCTTAGTGAAAGCGATGGATAAGTTACAACAGAAATCGGTTTTACTGGCTCCTACGGGAAGAGCGGCTAAAGTATTTTCTGCTTACGCAGGACACCCGGCTTTTACCATTCATAAAAAGATATACAGGCAGCAGTCTTTTTCGAATGAAGTAAGTAATTTTTCAATTAATGATAATCTGACTACTCATACATTATATATTGTAGATGAGGCTTCCATGATTTCGAATGAAGGTTTGTCCGGTTCGATGTTCGGTACCGGACGTCTGTTGGATGATTTGGTGGAGTTTGTCTATTCCGGTGTAGGGTGTCGTTTATTGTTGATGGGAGATACGGCTCAGTTGCCTCCGGTAGGAGAAGAGCAAAGTCCGGCACTTGCTACCGAGGCATTGAAAGGATATGGACTGAATGTCATAGAGGTTGATCTCACACAGGTGGTACGTCAGGTTCAGTCGTCCGGTATTTTATGGAATGCCACTCAGATTCGGCAGTTGATTGCTGAAGACGAGTGTTTTTCGCTGCCTAAGATAAAAGTAAGCGGATTTCCGGATATACAGGTGGTACGTGGCGACGAATTGATCGATACCCTGACCGGCTGCTACGAAAAAAACGGAATGGACGAGACGATTGTGGTATGCCGTTCCAATAAACGGGCTAACATATATAATAAAGGTATACGTGCTCAGATTCTTTACAGGGAAGATGAACTGAATACGGGTGACTTACTCATGGTGGCGAAGAATAATTACTTCTGGACAGAGAAGTATAAAGAAATGGATTTTATAGCGAACGGAGAGATTGCTGTGGTTCGTCGGGTGAGGCGTACTCGTGAACTGTACGGTTTCAGGTTTGCTGAAGTACTTCTTGCGTTTCCCGATCAAAATGACTTTGAGTTGGAAGCTAATTTGTTGCTTGATACGCTTCATTCGGATGCACCTGCTTTACCCAAAACAGAAAACGACCGGCTTTTTTATTCTGTACTTGAAGACTATGTGGACATCACCGTCAAGCGGGAGCGAATGAAAAAAATGAAAGCTGACCCACACTACAATGCTCTACAGGTGAAGTACGCTTATGCGGTGACCTGTCATAAGGCGCAGGGCGGGCAATGGCAAAATGTTTTTCTTGACCAGGGGTATATGTCGGATGAGTATCTGACACCTGATTATTTCCGTTGGCTGTATACAGCTTTTACGCGTGCATCGAAAACTCTCTATCTGGTGAATTATCCGGAAGAGCAAATAGAGTGACCGGACTATAAATAAGACAGGGAACCCATCTCGGGCTCCCTGTTTCTTTTGTGTAACTTAATTTATTGTCAGTGCATGAATATGAATCTCGTTGTTTAGCGGAAGTTGTTTGGGGTAACGTAATTGCCTCCATCATCATTGGTGTCGGCTACGTCCCACCATAAACGAGTTCCCTGTGTATCTACATCTTTCGGACGGTTCGGGTTAGATACTTCACTGTCCGGGTATCTCAGGCGTTTGATGAACTTCCCGTTTGCAACTTCACCCCCTGAGTTATTGCCTCCTTTAGGTGTTTTCATATAGCGGGGATAGTCTGTACGGCGGAACTCTGCCCATCCTTCGTTACCGTTGGGATATACGGCAATCCATTTCTGGGTGATGATTTGTTCCAACTGTGCTTCTCTGTCACCACTCTTGAAGGCTTGTAAGCCTTTCAATCCTTCCATGTATTTGCTGATCTTTTCTTGTCCTTCCTCGTCAGCACCAATCTGATAGTAGTTGAAGGAAGCTTCAATGCCTTCCTTATAGAGATCTTCAGCGGTACCTTTAGCACCGGCCCATCCTCGGAGAGCGGCTTCTGCTCGGAGGAACAGGCTTTCGGAGTAACCCAGCCATACTATTTCGCGTGCATAACACCACCAATGTTTGCGGTCGAGTTTTTTCTGATCTTGCTTGATGAATACACGGCTTGGAGAATAAGTCGTTGTGTAGCTTCCTCCCAATGAAGTCTCACCGTTTTCGCAACCATTGAAGTCTTTTGTCATGTCTTCTTTGGGTTCGGTTTGGTTCAGGTCCTCAAGAGCGGTCGGTCTCCACCACAATATTTCGCAACGTGGGTCGAGAATGGTCGATTGTTCTTTATAAGCTCGTTCCATTTCTTTGGATAACACTACGTTAGCACTCCAGTTGTACAGAAGTGTGTAGATGTTTTCGTTACCACCCGTGATGTACGAGTATTTGGGAGTCTGCTTCATATTATCATCATCGCTTTGCATCAATCCGGCAGGGTCGGCCATGGCTTTCTCACCCTGTTCTTTAGCAAGTTGGGGATCTACATTCGATACACGTAGTGCCAATCGTAAACGAAGGGTATTGGCAAAACGAAGCCATTTGTCTTTGTCGCCTCCAAAGCACTTGTCGTTTTCACCCAGGCTGTATTGTGCAGTAGAAGGAGTGTTGTGCAGTGCAGTGATGGCCTGATCGAGCATTTTAAAGATAACGTCGTATACATCTTTCTGATCCATGTATTTCACTTTCTCGTCTGTGGGCATTGCACCTTTTACGTAGTATTCCAATGGAATGGCTCCATAAGTGTCTGTTTGCATAGAGATCAGGAATGCGTAGTAGATACGGGTCATATAGAACGCATTGTGATAGCGCTCTTTTCCGCAGAACCAGAATGTTTTGATCAACTGACTGTATTCTTCTACAGTGCGGTTATCGTAGAAGTGCTCCCAGCGTCTTTTGGACCATCCGTCGTTATAACCGTAGGTAGGCGAGTTGGTCACGAATCCGCTAACGTTGTTGGCAAAGTAAGCAGCGTAGATGTCATGAGTCAGGTTGGTCGTAACCTGATAATCATTATAGAGTCCTTCGTAAGTCAGGTTGGCGAACACCGAACCGATGGCGCTTTCCGTGCCTTGAAGGCTTTTCAGTGCACTGGGTGTCAGTTCGTAGTCGATATCGATTCCGTCAGGTGTGGCACCGATTATTTCCGGATCGTATACCGGTGCGTAGGGATCGGTATTCATTTCTTCGAAATCATTACATGCAGCCAGTCCTAACAGGAGAGTGCACATGGCAAGCGATTTGTATATTTTGATTTTCATACTATATCTTTAATTTATAAAATTAGAAACCAAGGTTAACTGAGAATCCGAATGTACGGGTATAAGGTACAGCCATAAAGTCGATGGCTTGAGAGAACATGGTTGTGTCGTAACCACCTTCCGGACTTGTTCCCGGAGTATGTTTCAACAGATAAGCCAGGTTACGTGCTACGAACGAAACATTCAGCGAGTTGATCGGCGTTTTCTTCAGCATGCTTTTGGGGAATGTATAGCCGATGGCCAGTTCCTTCAGCTTGATGAAAGAAGCATCATAGATAAAGTCTTCTGCGTTCTGTGCTCCGTAATAGTTGGATGCTGAGGTCTTCTGAGTATTGGGTGTTCCGTCTTCGTATACACCCGGGAAGATCATCATAAAGTTATCGCTTTCTCCACGATTCATAGTACGTTTAGCCATACCCGAGCCTGTTGCGTTCATTTCGGAGATAGAGATGATATCGCCACCGAATTTCATATCGAACATGGCCGACAGTGTAAAGCCTTTGTAGGTGAACGACGGAGATACAGACATCAGCAAGTTAGGCTGGATGTTGCCGATAGGTTTAGCCAGGCGTTCGTCGGCATCTGTGGTCGTCATAGGCAAGCCGTTCTCTTTATTTATAATGATGTTGCCCTGTTCGTCACGTTTGTAGAGAGTCTTGGCATAGATTTCACCCAATTTGTGACCCGGGCGTGCACCTACGTTGATCGGGAAGTTGGAGTCGCCATTGAAGTAGATGTAGTCTACACCGTCAGCCAGTTTCTCTACGTTCGATACGTTCTTGGCCAGATTGACATTCAGATCGAAAGAGAAGTCTTTCAATTGTACCGGTGTAGAGTAGATCATCATTTCGAAACCTTTGTTGGTGATCAGACCGGCATTGACCCATTTGCCTCCACTCCAGGGAGCAGCGGCGGGCACTTTCATGATCTGGTTCTTCGTGCGGCTATAATAATAGGTAAAGTCAAATCCCAAACGGTTGTTGAGGAACTTCATATCCAAACCTGCTTCGTAAGAAGAAGAGATTTCCGGTTTCAGCTGGTCGTTCATTTTCACGTTCGATTTGCTTGGAATCAGCTCACCTTTTTCAAATTTAAATCCGTACGTATTGTATAACTGATACGGGTCCGTATCTTTACCTACTTGTGCGGCAGACAAACGTACCTTGGCGAAAGTCAGCCAGTTGGGCAGTGTTTTGTCCAGTGAACGGACAAAATCAGAAACGACAAAACTTAAGTTGGCAGACGGGTAGAAGAAAGAGTTGTTCTTTTTCGGCAGTGTAGACGACCAGTCGTTACGGGCAGTCAAGTCTAGTGACAGATATTCTTTCCAAGAGAGTTGCAAAGATCCGAATACTGAATTTGTTGCGCGTTCATGTCCGGTTTCTCCGGCAGTGTTCAGCATATTGGCTGCGTTGAAAATCCATTGTCCCTTATCCAGCATATTGCGTACGCCGGCATTCAGTGATTCATAATTCTGGTACATGAAGTTACCACCTACCGTGAATCCCAGACGGAAATTGTCAGTCAGCTGTTTGTCACCCATCAATACGATTTCTGCGTTCGATTCGAAGAAGTTCTGTTCCTCGCGGTTCATTTCGTCATCGGTGATATCTTTGATACTGCTCTCACCGTTGATACCGTCACCTGCGTTCGTTTCTTCGATTCGGGTACGATAATAATCGAATGCATATTTGGCAGACAAGTGCAACCAGTCAGTAAAGTTGATTTTCATTCCATAATATCCGAATGCTCTCCAACGTTCGTCAGAGTTGTGGCGCTGGTTCAGGACGTAATAAGGGTTACGGATACCGGCAGTAGGACCTGTCCAGTTTACGTGTGCATTGCCATCTGTCGAATATTGTTTCAGGTCGTCCAGGCGAATATTGTTAGGAATACCCATTAATTGAGCGATTGCTCCGTAAGTACCGAAGTAAGGACGATCTTCTGCTTTGGTACGTGAAAGTGAAATCTTTCCGTCCATAGAGAGATATTTGTTCATTTCCATTCCGGCATTCAGGTCGAGGTTGATTCGGTTGAGCTTCTCGTTCGGGAATACGCCCTTATTGTTCGAGCTGCCGAAAGAAGCACGAAAGTGCGATTTATCTGTTACGTTGCTCACCGATACATTGTGGTTTTGCGCGAAACCGGTATCGAAGTAATCTTTCAGTTTGTTGCCGTATTTAGAGAATGCATAGGTATCTCCGTTCCAGGCTTTCTGCATGCTTCCGTCCAATACCGGTCCCCAACTGGAAGAGTCTGTCGGATCATATTTGGCATAATATTGAGACAGAGGGTTCTTGTTTTCATCCTGAGTCACAATGTGGCCCTGTCCGTAACGATCTTGCATTTCAAGAGTTTCGGCTACCTGGCTCCAAGTGAAGTTGCCGCTATAGCGTACTCCGAATCCATCTTTCTTGCTACCTTTTTTGGTTGTGACCAAGATCACACCGTTACCGGCACGCGAACCGTAGAGAGCGGCGGCATTCGGACCTTTCAGTACAGAGATCGATTCAATATCTTCCGGATTGATATCGACGGACGAACCACCACGGTCGACACCACCGTAATAGGTAGCATCCGAGTTATTATTGTCACTGAACGGTACACCGTCTACAATCCAGAGCGGCTGGTTGTTATCTGCGAGAGAAGAGTTACCACGGATTGTAATCTTGGTAGAACCACCCAGGCCAGTTCCGGCTGTATTCATTTGCAGACCGGCTACTTTACCTTGCAATGCACTGGTCACTGAAGGATCCCCTGTCTGGTTCAGTTGGTCGCCTTTGATTTCCTGTACGGCATATCCTAACATTTTCTTCTCACGTTTGATGCCCAAAGCGGTTACAACCACTTCACTGATCATCTGGGTATCTTCACTCATAGTTACATTCAGAATGCTTTCTTTAGCGGGTAACACTTGTTGTTTGTATCCGATATAGGAGAATACGATTTCAGCTTTCGGATCATTGACAGTCAGGGTGTATTTACCCTCCAGGTCGGTAATGGCTCCTGTGCTGGTACCCTTAACAGATACATTGACGCCAATCAGCGCCTCGCCGTTAGCATCTACAACCGTACCGCTGATCTGACGTTTGGCCGATGCCTGAACCGGATCCTGTTGTTTGGAAGCCTGAGACAGATAAACAATGTTATCCTCGATTTTGTATGTCAGGTTTTTGCCTTTGAGCGCAGTATTCAACAGTTGTTCCAGGCTTACATTCTTTACGTTCAGATTCTCAATCGGCATGTTTGACGATTGGTCATCATAAAAGAATTGATACTTAGACTGAGATTGCACCGTTTTGATGACTTGGCCCAATGTAGTGCGAGAAGTTGAAAATGTGAATTGTGCAAATGACCACTGGATAGGAGCGGCAGCTAAAAGAAGAACCAGCGATGCTTTGAGCAGCCTGGGTCTTTGAAATAGGATTTTGTTTTTCATTGACTATAATTAAATTAATTAGTTAACTTTAAAAACATACAAGGTTTAAGCATTGTATTTATAATATAAGTCAACGGCTTTTGTGCCCTTGATGTTAATAAAACAAGTGTCCCGAAAGAAACACTTACTTCAGTTACTAACTTTTTTGAGAATTATTTTATATGTCCCTGAGGATGCGTACGTGTATCCGTATTGGATTCTGGGTATGCACCCTCAGGGGATATGAGTTGTCTAAAGAGAGAGGACTATTTCATCTTGGAGAATGAATAGGGGGCATCATCATCGTTGATGCCTCTGTTGAGGTTGGGTTGTGAACCCATTTTGAATTCAATGGTTCCGCCTTGCAGCAGATCGGCATGTTTCAGATAGTTCCGGGTTGATTCTTGCCCGTTGACCCGGAGGGATTCGATATAAAGATTCTCCTTACTGTTATTCTGTGCATCGATCACAAGATTATTGCCATTTTCAAAGTGTAGCGTTGCCTTTTTGAATAGAGGGGCTCCAATGACATACTCATCTGTTCCTGGACATACCGGATAGAATCCGAGGGCTGAGAATACATACCAGGCAGAGGTCTGTCCGTTGTCCTCGTCGCCACAGTAACCGTCAGGACCCGGAGTATACATGCGATCCATTACTTGACGAAGCCAGTATTGCGCTTTCCAGGGCTGTCCGGCATAATTGTACAAGTAAATCATGTGCTGTATCGGTTGGTTGCCGTGTGCATAGTTACCCATGTTCATCACGGTCATTTCGCGGATTTCATGGATCACCTGTCCATAATAACTGTCGTCGAATACAGGAGGAACTGCAAATACGGAGTCCAGCATCGTGATAAACATCTTTTTGCCTCCCATCAGATCGATTAATCCTTGCGGGTCGTGAAATACCGACCAGGAGTAATGCCAGCTGTTACCTTCTGTGAATGCATCTCCCCACTTCAACGGAGAGAATGGTGACTGGAACTGGCCGTTTTCATTACGGCCACGCATCAGTTTGCTTTCTTTGTCGAATACATTCCGGTAGTTCATGGCACGTTTGGCAAATAGTTCAATTTCTTTTTTCGGTCGGTTCAGGGCTTTAGCCAGTTGGTAGATGCACCAGTCATCGTAAGCGTATTCTAATGTGCGGGCTGTATTTTCATTGATTTTCACGTCATAGGGTACGTAGCCCAGCTTATTGTAATACTGATACCCCAAGCGTCCGGTAGAAGAGACTTCCGGATGTACATTCTCTGTACCGTGAATCAGCCCTTCATACAGAGTTTTCACATCGTCTACCTTTACTCCTTTCATATAGGCGTCTACCAATACTGAAGCAGAGTTATTGCCTATCATACAACCTCTGTGTCCGGGACTCGCCCATTCCGGAAAGAAACCGCTTTCCTTATAAGTATTGATAAGTCCTTCTTGTATTTCTTTGTTTACCGATGGGTACATCAGGTTCAGGAATGGAAACAAACAACGGAATGTATCCCAAAATCCTGTATCGGTGTACATATATCCGGGGAGTACCTGACCGTTGTAAGGACTATAATGAACCGGTTGCCCGTCTGCCGTAAACTCATAGAATTTGCGGGGGAATAGCAGAGAACGGTAGAGGCAGGAGTAGAATGTACGGTACTGGTCCAGATTGCCGCCTTCTACTTCTATTTTACCTAATACATTGTTCCAGGCATCATTCCCTTTTTGTGCAAGTTGCTCAAAAGAGTCGTTACCCAATTCTTTAAGGTTCTGAGCCGCTTGTTCAAAACTAATGAACGAAGAAGCTATACGGGCATGCACGATTTCACCTTTACGGGTACTGAAACCAATGATGGCTCCCGTATGGTCGGCTTTCTGCTCCAAGTTGCCTTCTTCCAGCTTTTTGTTTGCAAAAGTGCCTTTGTAAGTGAAAGGTTTGTCGAACTCGATAACGAAGTAGTTCTTGAAATTCTCGGGCACTCCACCACTGTTACGGGTGGTGTAGCCGATTATCTTGTTCTCTTCCGGAATTACTTTTACGTAGGAACCCTTGTCGAATGCGTCTACTACAATGTACGAGTGTTCGTTTTCGGGAAAGGTGAAACGGAACAGAACCGCACGTTCTGTCGGAGTCATTTCGGTCACTACATCGTGCTCGGCTAAATATACTTTATAGTAGGAAGGGGTTGCTATTTCACCTTTATGACTGAACCAACTGGCACGTTTTTCTTCATCAAACTCAAGTTTGCCTGTGACGGGCATGATGGAGAATTGTCCGTAATCATTGATCCATGGGCTGGGTTGGTGGGTTTGCTTGAATCCCCTGATTTTGTTGGCTGTATACGTGTATTGCCATCCGTCCCCCATCTTGCCCGTTTGCGGTGTCCAGAAGTTCATTCCCCACGGACGTGCAATAGCGGGATAGGTGTTCCCGGTTGATAATTCGAAAGAAGACTGCGTTCCCATCAGTGGGTTTACGTATTGGGTCCAGTCTTTGGCCTCAGTCATTAGTGAGCAAGCTATAAGGCAAGCGGTCAAAAGAATTTTTCTCATGGTGTGGATAAGTGTATTGCTATATGGATATTATATATTTTCTATCATCGGTGCCGTGTAGGCTACATATTCGTATAATCTGTGATGAAACAGAGTACTTTCTTAGGGTTGGGTCCACCGGTCTGTCATTTCTATTTCCAACGTACTGCCTGCTATGATATCGTCATGCGTAAAGAATGGTTTATCCAATGGTTTTCCGTTCAGTGTCATGCTTTTGATATACTTATTCTTTTTCGAGTTATTCTTAGCTATCACTGTAAACTTTTTGCCATCGGGCAGGTTTACTACGGCTTTATCGAATGCGGGGCGTCCGATAGAATAAACCGGTTTCCCCGGACATACCTGATAGAATCCCATAGAATTGAGTACATACCAAGCCGACATTTGTCCGCAATCTTCATTTCCCGACAGTCCGTCTACGGCATTGGCATATTGGCTACGGTATACGCTGTCTACCAATTCTTGCGTCCTCCACGGACGGTTCACATAGTTGTACATATGAATCACGTGGTGGCTGGGTTCGTTGCCGTGGGCATATTGTCCGATCAGTCCGCTGATGTCCGAGGAGGTTGTTTCGCCTTCCAGTGAAGAGTCGGCGGTAAACAGAGAATCCAGTTTACCGACGAAGGCATCTTCGCCGCCCATTAGTTTTACCAATCCTTCGATGTCGTGTGGAACGAACCAGGTCCATTGCCAGGCAGTCCCTTCACAATAATCATCGTTGCGGTGAGTTGAAGAGCGTGGATTGAAAGGAGTGCGCCATTCGCCCTTACTGTCCAATCCGCGCATAAAGCGGGTTTCCGGATCGAAGTAAAACTCGTAGGCTTTTGCGAAACGTGCGTATTTGTCCCGGGTGTCGTAGTCGTTCAATGCATCGGCAAATACTGAAATACACCAGTCGTCATAAGCGTACTCCAAGGCCTTGGCAACCGACTCGTTTTCGCGGTCACACGGTACGTAGCCGATTGAGTTTTTATAATATTTGGCTTTCGGCATCAGATGGGGTAACACCAGATCGGGGCATTTGATTCCTGTTGTATCATATTCTGCCGCACGCACGCAGGCTCGGTAAGCTTCTTGGATGTCGAAATTACGATCGCCTTTCATATATGCATCTACAATGACGGGAACGGCATGGTAACCAATCATTGTACCGGTATAGTTGGAAGCCATGTCCCACATTGGGAAAATGCCCCCCTCCTGATGTTTTTTGATCAGTGAACGGATGAAAGCATTGTTCAGATCCGGATCTATAATGGTCATTAGCGGATGCAGTGCACGGAAGGTATCCCATAAAGAAAAAATGGTATACATCGGATTCAGTGTATCTCCTTGATGTACTTGCAGATCCATACCCAGATAACGTCCGTCTACGTCCGTAAACAGATTCGGGCTAATGGCAGTGTGGTAGAGTGCGGTATAGAAGATGGTTTCGTCATCTTTATCATTGGTAGTAATATCAATTTTCGATAACGTTTCATTCCACGCTTTGCGTGCGTCTTTACGTACTCCGTCAAAGTCCCAGTCTGGTATTTCAGTTTCTACATTTTTGCGTGCACCCTCTATGTCCACAGCAGAGATTCCGACTTTGACAAACACTTGTTCGTCTTTGGTCGTGTCAAAGTGAAGTAATGCTTTACAGGTAGGCAGCAGTCTGCCTCCATCGTCGAGTGCCATCGAATCAGTCACCAACGTGTAGGTGAAAGGTTTCGAGAATTTTGCATAAAAGTTGATATATTGGTCGAAAGCCCAGTACATGGTCTTTTTACGGCCGCAGATTTCAGTGGGGCTGATGACCTCTATTTCCATCTCTTTGTTGGTCTGCCGTTGCAGACTGTAGTCCAAGTCGAGGATGAATCCTGCTTCTTTACTTTCAGGAAAAGTATATCTGTGGATGGCTGCCCGTTTGCTTGCAGTCAGTTCGGCTTTTACTTGATAAGTATCCAGGAAGACTGAGTAATAGCCCGGTTCGGCAGTCTCATTCTGATGTGAAAAGGCAGAAGCATAAGCCATCTGCTGGCTCTGAGAACCTGTGGGGAGGTACTTTTGTTCGCCCACCGTAGGCATCAGTAGTACATCTCCATAGTCGCAACAACCGGTTCCGCTCAAATGGGTGTGTGAGAATCCGTTGATGGTGGAATCTGCGTAATAATATCCCGAGCAGGCATCCCACCTATCTATGCGGGTGTCTGGGCTGGGAGAAATCATGCCATGGGGGACAATGGCGCCCGGAAAAGTATGACCGTGTCCGCCTGTACCGATAAATGGGTTGACATAAGCTGTGTAATCAGTCATGTCCGGCGAGTTTGTGCAGGAGTTCAGAGACAATAAGCCTCCTAAACATCCCGCCAGGAATGTTTTAAATTTCATGGTACTGTATGTTTATTTTAATTAGTTGCTCATTTGTTACGTGAAGAAATAAAGATATTGTCTCCCACAATCTTATAATTGATAGGTATAGAGTTGTCCAACGATTGGAGTACAGACTCTATATTATCTTTTTTCTTCAATACACCCGAGTAAGTTTTGTCGGACTTAATGTCGGGTGAAAGAATGATTTTCACATCATAAAAGCGTTCTAACGTCCGGGTGATGGCAAAAATGTCCGCCTGTTCAAACGGGATCAGGTCATTGTGCCATACGGCATCCAATTTGGCATCTACTTGCTTCACCACCAGTCTGCGGGTTGTTTTATTCAGTTCGGCCTTTTGTCCGGGCGAAAGAATAATCATTCCTTCATCGTGGTTTCCTCTCACTTCTATTTCTCCTTCGATCAAGGTTGCTTCTGCCAGTTTGTGACTCTTGTCGCACTTGAAATTGAAAGTGGTTCCCAACACTTTGATACGCATAGCCTCACTCTCTACAACGAAAGGACACCGACGGTTTTTAGTGACTTCGAAATAAGCTTCTCCATCGAGATATACATCTCTTTCGGATTCTGAGAATTCCTTGGGATATCTCAGGGTGGCCGATTGATTGAGCCATACTTTTGTGCCATCGGGCAACATCACTTCTTTCACTTTGCCATCCGTGGACGAGGCCGTTAGCATATTCCGGGTAGGATCGGCCTGATAGTACAGGTATCCGCCTCCGGTGCCTATCATCAGTGCGAGCACGATGATAGCGGCATATCGCATCCATTGGTGCATTCTGATCACTTTGCGGCTATGTGCATCTTCCTGAGCCAGTTTCTTGTATAGTCGTGCTTCTGCCCGGGCAACTTTTTTCTGATCCGGAAAGCTGTCGTGTCTGCCCAAATGATATACCTCTTCCATTCGGAAAAGTCGGCGGGCATTATCGTCTGATTCTTTGATCCAAGCGTTCACTCTGGCAAAATCTTCGTCAGAACATTCGCCTGTCAGATATCTCATCAATATGTCTTCGCTCAGATTATTCATCTTTTCTTTTTCATTATATAATAGAAACAACTAAATCTTTAAAAACACTTATCTATTTGATAAAAAATAGTAGAAATAAAAACCATAAATGACCGAGACGGTTTCGTAGGAACTTCAGTGCCTTGTACATGTGGGCTTCTACCGTACGTAAAGAGACTCCCATCACGTCGGCTATTTCTTTATTCTTCATTTCGTGCAGATAGCTCAACTTAAACACTTCCTTGCATTTGTCCGGTAGCTCGTTAATGGCTTGGTAGATTTCGTTTCGCAATTCGCGGTCTTCTATCCGCCGGATTACTTCGTTGTTGTCCGGCTGATAGAATTCCGCTCGTTTTTGGTTGATTTCTTCCACAGCAGCGCAATATCCGTCCTCTATGCTGCGATGTTTCAGCACATTCAAGGCCCGGGTATATACCGCCCGATAGAGGAAGGCTTGGATCTGGTCGCCTATTACCATGGAATCTCTTCGTTTCCACAGTTCCACGAATACATCCTGTACCACATCTTCTGCTTCTTCATCGCCCACCAGGCGGGTGGCGTAGAACATCAGGTTCGGATAGTACCTCCGGAACAGGGCTTTGTAGGTTATATCAAATGTGTCGTCCATCTTTTTTAGCTGCTGGTTTTGGGGTGCGGGCTACAAGTTATTGATCACTCGTAACTTTCTCCTTTCCCATTTCAAACTCAAGGGTTGCACCACTCATAATCTGTTCATGAGTAATGTAACTTTTATCATAGGGTTTTCCATTCAGTTTGGTTGATCGGATATAGATATTCTCTTTGCTGACAGCCGGAGCTTTGACAGTGAATGTTTTCCCGTTGTCAAGGTGCAGTTGCACTTCTGGGAAAAGGGGAGTACCTATTTCATATTGACCGCTTATCGGATTTACCGGATAGAATCCCATGGCGCTGAATACATACCAAGCCGACATCTGGCCGCAGTCTTCGTTTCCGCAGAGTCCGGCAGGGCTGTTCAAGTAGAGTTCGTTCATTACTTTTGCCACATACTCCTGGGTTTTCCAGGGTTGGTCTACCGCATTATAAAGGTAGATGACGTGATGGCTCGGTTCGTTTCCGTGAGCATATTGGCCTATCATTCCGGTACTGAAGAGCGGAAGTTCGTCGTCGGCCGAAGGATGGAAGGTGAACATGCTGTCCAGCTTTTGTGCAAAACGTTCTTTTCCGCCTGTCAGGCCGATCAGTCCGTCTATGTCATGCTGTACCGACCAGAAATATTGCCAACCATTGCTTTCGCAGATATGCGGTGTATAAGCATCTGCTTTAAAGTCTTTCTGAAATTCTCCCTTGTCATCACGAGGTTGCATGAACGAGGTTGCCGGATTGTATACGTTACGATAGTTTTGCGACCGTTTATAGAATTCGTCCGCAATCTCTTTCTTTCCCAGTTTTTCTGCCATGCGGGCAATGCAGTAATCATCATAAGCGTATTCAAGTGTTTTGGATAACGACCAGTTTTCGGCATTATAACTATCTTTTTCATTGAAAGGAACATATCCCAGTTCTTTATAAGCACCAATTCCGCGGTAATTGTCCAGGTTGGCAGTGGCTACACAAGCTTCCAATGCCTTTTCCGGATCAAAGTTTCCAATACCTTTCAGATAAGCATCCACGATGACCGGAACGGCATGATAGCCAATCATCATATCGGTTTCACTACCGTAGAAATTCCAAACCGGCAGGCGTCCGTTCTGTTCGTAGAAAGCCAGAAATGATTGAATCATATCGTTGGTACGTTCGGGTTCGGTATAGGTAAATAGAGGATGTGCGGCGCGGTATGTATCCCATAAAGAGAAAGTACTGTAGTTTACCCATCCGTCTGTGCGATGAACCTTTTTGTCCGGACCGTAATACGAACCGTCGACATCGCTATAAATGGTAGGAGCAAGCATGGTGTGATAGAGTGCGGTGTAGAAGTTTACCCAATCGTCCTTATGGTCGCCTTTGACTGCGATTTTAGAGAGTTGCCGGTTCCAGTTGTCCCGTGCAGCCTCACGATATTTATCGAAATTATCCTCCGGAACTTCGGCTGCCAGATTTTGAGCTGCTCCTTCCATGCTGACACCGGAAAGGGCTGTGTTGACAAGTATTTGCTCTCCTTTTTGTGTGTCGAAATCGAATCGGGCTATGGTAGCCGTACCCATTCGTTTTCCGTCTTTCAGGATGGCAGTTGTATCCATTTGAACGGCTGTAAAAGGTTTAGAGAAGCGTGTACGGAAATAGATGTGCTGGTCGCGTGCCCATCCGTCGGAGAAGCGGTATCCCTGAATGGTTACCGAGTCGATAACTTCGATGTGCGAATCATTGGTAAAGTCCCAATTCATAGCTTTTTTCAGGTTGAGGAAGATAGCGGCTTTGGCTTCAGGAAAAGTGTAACGCTGAATGCCGCATCGTTCGGTTGCCGTCAATTCGACGTTGATGCCGTAATCTTTCAGCAGTACCTGGTAATATCCTGCCGTGGCACTTTCGTCCTGATGGGAAAATTTGGAGTAAATACCTAACGGAGCTTCTGCTTCTTTATAAGGCAGGGTGACGGGCATGAAAGAGATGTCATATAAGTCGCCTGCTCCCGTACCAGAAAGGTGGGTATGGCTGAATCCGGCAATAGTGCTATCGGGATAAAAATATCCGGAGATACGGTCCCAGCCGGGAAGTCCGTTGTCTGGACTAAGTTGTACCATGCCGAAAGGGACTTGTGCTCCGGGATAGGTATTACCGGTGAAATCGGTTCCGATAAATGGGTTTACATATTGGGTATAGTCAATAGTTGCCTGTTTAGGGGTAGACGTACAGGCAGTGAAAACAAATAAAAGAATAAATAGTGAATGAAAAAGTACTTTCATGCGGCTTGGGTTAGAGTTTTTTAAGTAATTGATTGATTTAGTGTGCAAAGGTAGAGAATATAAATGTAAAACGAAAGAGCTTGTGTGCTGATTGATTCGTCTTTTTGTATTTCGACTCGTTATCATGAGGGCGGAAGGGGGCATTATAAACAGCCGGGGGAGATAATATGCTTTCCGTTTCAGTGATCCCTTCTTAATGTTTTGAAAAACGGGATGTATAGATAAAATACATCTGTTCCCCGGCGTACAATCGAACGTATGAGATAATTTGGATGGAGTTCTTATAGGTTGAAAAGAGGGGAACCGTTGCTTTAAAAGCCAAAGGATTGTTGGTTTTAAAGGCAGGATCCTTTGGTTTTCAATTAACATCTTGAATCTTAAGTATCTGTTTGTTAGTGAATCATGGCTTATGGTATGCTTTGACTTTATCTTTAGTCGGTTGCATTGGATTTTAAATCTCCTTTTAGCGTTTTGTCAGGAAAGAACGCCATAGTAACTTTCAATGATATAGCACTCCGGAGGGTTGAACGGATTGTGACAGTACATATCGGGTGCATGCATAGGTACAGGCAGAACCTGCTAAAAACAATATTCCGGTAGAGGTCATCATATCTCCTAAACTTACCAATGGCGATACAATACCTCCGAATGCAAACCCGGTGGCTCCCAAAAGTGCCGAAGCAATGCCTGCATTCCGTCGCTCACACTCCATGGCCAAGGTGTTGGATGCTGTAAAAGTCATGCCAATCATCGAGAGTAGAGCGAAGATCAATAACTCGTAGATCCAAAAATCAGATTTCAAGGACAAGAATACCATCAATAGTGCAGATACTGACAGCATGCCCCGGCTTCCTATATATAAAGCCCGTTCCATGGTAGGTAATTTTATCGATATGGCTGAAGAGATAACCATTGCTATCGCATTGATTCCGAAACAGAGGCTGAAGGATAGAGGAGAGAGTCCGTAGTGTTGTTGCATGATGAATGGTGCAGAAGAGATATTGACAAACAGTATTCCCATAGTGAAACCATATTGCAGGACGTAGCCTACATAGCGGCGGTTGCGGAGGACTTCTCCGAAACTATGGTATAAGTCTTGCCAACTCACAGTCTGTCTGTGTTTTGCCGGAAGTGATTCGTTCAAATGTAAGCTTCCGGATAGGAGAACCACTCCCATAAAGAATAAGCAGATAAAGATGCCTTGCCAGCTTGCTATCTGAGCCAGTATACCTCCTCCGATAGGGGCGATGACTGTAGCTATTCCATTTATTCCGCCGATAACGGCAAGCATGCCGGCCAGTTGCTGTCCCGAATACTCGTCGGTAGCTATGGAGCGGGAAATCACTACACCACCTGCTCCGGCAATGCCTTGTAAGAATCGGGATGTCACAAATTGTGAAATGGTATGTGAAAAGATGCACCCCACCGTAGCGAGCAGGAACAGAATCATGGCCAGAAGTAATGGAGGACGTCGCCCGCACTTGTCACTCAAGGGACCGAAAATTAATTGTCCGGCAGCCAAGCCAATCATGCTGGTGGTGAGTCCCAATTGTACCATAGAAGATGAAGTGTGGAAAAAATCTGCCATAGCCGGTAAGGTAGGCAAATACATGTCCATTATAAAAGGGCCGAAAGCACTTAATACACCTAAAAATAATAATAAGAACCGTCTGGAATTCTGTCTGTCAGTCATTGCTATTCTCTTTGATCAATACGGTTGCAAAATTACTCCATCTGTTAGGAATCGAATATAGGCTAATCTGTACAAAACATGTTGTTTTCAGAACAAAATAGTCTGAATATCAAAAATAAGCCTACATTTGTTGCCTAAAACAGACTTTTATGAAAACAGACCGATTGCTTGCCGATACAAAAACGATCCGATATGAAGAGACCGACCTGGCCTCTTTGATATCGGCCCCATACCATTTCCGGTGTGGTATCTATCTGATTTGTACGCAGGGAGAAGCCGTTGTCTCTACCGGTGTGCAGAAATATATATTCAATGAACAGACAGAATTGATCTTCCTGACCGGCGGTTTGCTGCAAGTGCTCGAAACTTCAGGAGATTTACAGGTGAAAATGTTGATGTTTCCTAAAGAAGCATTTTTAAATGCCATGTTACCTATCGATACACCTTACTTTAATTATACTCACGAACATCCCTGTTATCATCATACTGCTGACGAACGGAGTCAGAAGACCTGGCGGCAGATCAATTTGTGGATGGATATGGCACAAATGTTGTTTACCGAACCGATGCCCCAGTTCAGGGGACAACAAGAGCACAACTTTTTGCAAAGTCTGCTTATGTGGCTGTTTAATACGATTCCGGAAAAATTGGCTGTCAGTAAGCAATATAGTCGTACGCAATTACTTTGCCATCGGTTTATGCAATTGATCCGTGAATATAGTATGCATGAACATCAGGTAGCTTTTTATGCCGAAAAACTTTGTATATCGTCTCGTTACCTGCATAAAATTACAGTTCGGCATTTAGATGGAAAGAAGCCTAAACAGCTTATTGATGAACAGTTGGTGGCCGAAATAAAAGTGCTGTTGAATGAGCCTCGTTTATCTGTAACAGAAATAGCTGAGCAACTGCATTTTCCGGACCAATCCTATTTGACGCATTTCTTTAAAAAGAATACGGGTATCTCTCCAAAAGAGTTTCGGGCGATCAAGAATCTCGGATGAGGCTGAATCTGTCCACTCTTCTCCGTTACTGTAGTAGAAGGAGTAGAATAAACAAGATCATTCTTGCTCTTTCCGGGGGATAAAGTGAGTTTGTGATATGGACATTCGATGAAGGGGAATAAAATAGAAAGAGTCCGGCGCAGTACCGGACTCTTTACTCGGAGAGTCTATGATGTTTAATCTGACTTCTAACTTTATATGGGAACTTTCGGATAGCGTGGTACCCACTCGTAAGAGTCGGCCCCTTTAGATTCCTGCCAGTTCCAGTACCTTCTCAACAGCAGCGTTCAGTCCGTCCGGATTCTTGCCACCGGCTGTTGCGAAGTGAGGTTGACCGCCACCGCCACCCTGAATCAGTTTGGCAGCTTCTTTCACCAGATTACCTGCTTTCAGTCCGCCGGCAACCAGGTTGTCACTGATCATAACAGTCAGCATTGGTTTATTGGCATCTACTGTTCCGGCTACAAAGAAGAGATTTTCTGTAATTTCACCACGAAGTTGGAAAGCGATGTTCTTCACTACTTCGGCGGGCATCGGCAAGCAGAACTTAATGACTTTAATGCCGTTAATCTCTTGTACATTCTTCAGCAGGCGTTCTTTGACGGCAGCTTCTTTTTCTTTCATGAAGTCTTCCACCTGTTTTTTCAGTCCTGCGTTTTCGTCGATATACTTGCGAATGGCCACACCAAGGTCGGGAGCATTGTTGAAAAGAGCTTTCAAGTCGCTCAAAGTATCCTGGATCGCATCCAGCATTTCTTCTACGCGAGCTCCGGTATATGCTTCGATACGGCGTACACCGGCAGCTACCGAACTCTCAGAGATAATTTTTACCATACCGATATTTCCGGTAGCGGCAACGTGGGTACCTCCACAGAATTCAATGGATGAGCCAAACTGGATAACACGTACGTGGTCACCATATTTCTCGCCGAACAGGGCGATTGCGCCCAGTTCTTTCGCTTCTTCGATAGGGATGTTGCGGTGTTCCTGTAATGGAACATTGGCACGTATCTTGGCGTTTACCAGATGCTCTACTTTGCGGAGTTCTTCGTCTGTCACTTTCTGGAAGTGAGAGAAGTCAAAACGCAGAGAGTCCGGTGTAACCAATGATCCTTTCTGCTCTACATGTTCGCCTAAAACTTCACGGAGCGCTTCGTCCAGCAAGTGGGTAGCCGAGTGATTGGCTGCACAAGCGGCACGTTTGTCTGTGTCTACACATGCCATCATCGGAGCTTCCGGATGTTCGGGCAGTTTCTTTGTAATATGTATCGGAAGATTATTTTCTTTCTTGGTGTCGATTACTTCGATAGTCTCGAATTCGTTTACCAATACACCGGTGTCGCCTACCTGGCCACCGCTCTCTGCATAGAACGGAGTGTAGTCCAGTACGATCTGATACAGAGTCTGGTTTTTCTGTTTCACCTGGCGATAACGCAGGATGGAAGTTTCGTATTCCGTGTAATCGTAGCCTACAAACTCAGTAGTTCCTTCTTTCAGTATGATCCAGTCACCTGTCTCTATGGCAGCTGCATTGCGGGCACGTTGTTTCTGCTGTTGCATTTCGGCATCGAACTCTTCGACATTGACTGTCATACCATTTTCACGCAGAATCAACTCTGTCAGGTCGAGTGGGAAACCGAATGTATCGTATAATGTGAAAGCGTCTTTACCGCTGATTTCAGTCTTTCCGTTAGCTTTGGTGTCAGCCATTGTTTTATCAAGCAGGCGGATACCGGTTTCCAAAGTACGGAGGAATGATTCTTCTTCTTCTTTGATAACCTTTTCGATCAATTCTTTTTGAGCAATCAGTTCCGGATAGGCATCTCCCATGCTGTCAATCAGAACCGGAAGCAATTTGTACATAAATGCCTGTTTCTGTCCAAGGAATGTATATCCGTAACGAACGGCACGACGCAGGATACGACGAATCACGTAACCGGCCTTGGCATTCGAAGGCAATTGTCCGTCAGTAATTGAGAACGCAATGGTACGGATGTGGTCGGCAATAACACGCATGGCAATGTCGTTCTGTTCATTTTTGCCATATTCCGTTCCGGCCATTTGGGCAATTGCTTTAATCAACGGCTGGAATACGTCCGTGTCGTAATTGGATGTTTTACCCTGCAAAGCCATGCACAGGCGTTCGAATCCCATACCGGTATCGATCACTTTCGCCGGAAGCGGCTCAAGAGTGCTGTCGGCTTTGCGGTTGTATTGCATGAATACAAGATTCCAGATTTCGATAACCTGGGGATGATCGTGGTTCACCAGGTCGCGTCCTGAAATCTTGGCACGCTCTTCTGCAGGACGGAGGTCGATGTGGATCTCCGAACACGGACCGCAAGGGCCTGTATCACCCATTTCCCAAAAGTTATCATGTTTGTTTCCGTTTATGATATGGTCTTTAGGCAAGTATTGCTCCCAGTAAGAGGCGGCCTCGTTATCACGCTCCAGACCCTCTTCCGGGCTACCTTCGAATACTGTTGCATACAGGTGTTCCGGATTCAGTTTCAGGACGTCTACCAGATATTCCCATGCCCAACTGATGGCTTCTTTCTTGAAGTAATCACCGAACGACCAGTTACCCAGCATTTCGAACATGGTGTGATGGTAGGTATCATGTCCTACTTCTTCAAGGTCATTGTGCTTGCCGCTTACACGAAGGCACTTTTGTGAGTCCGCGACTCTGTGGTATTTCGCCGGGTGGTTACCCAAAATAATATCTTTAAACTGGTTCATCCCTGCATTGGTAAACATCAGGGTGGGGTCATCTTTAATCACCATTGGAGCCGAAGGAACGATCTGATGTCCTTTTGACTCGAAGAAATTCTTAAACGAATCTCTGGTTTCTTTTGCAGTCAACATACTTCTATATATCTATTGTTGAGGTTAATATTCTGAAAAAAGCAGTGCAAAGATAGCTTGTTTTTATTATTTTTGCCGTATTAACAAGCGAAATATTTATAAGATGCGCAAAGTTTACTACATCTATAATCCGCAAACGCAGACTTATGACCGGATTTATCCGACTGTCCGACAACGGGCGCTGAGCATTCTCCGCCGTCTTTTTATAGGAATGGGACTGGGAGCCGGCAGTTTCATCATTCTGTTACTGATTTTCGGTTCTCCCTCAGAGAAGGAGTTGCGGAAAGAAAATAGCCAACTCTTGGCGCAATATAACGTACTCTCTCGTCGTCTTGACGAGGCGATGGGGGTGCTTCAGGATATCCAGCAGCGTGATGATAACCTCTATAGAGTGATTTTTATGGCCGATCCTGTTTCACCGGCTATTCGTCAGGCCGGTTATGGTGGTACGAACCGTTACGAACAATTGATGGATATGGCTAACTCAAAGTTGGTGATCAACACTACCCAAAAGATGGATGTACTGAGCAAACAGCTTTATATCCAGTCCAAGTCATTTGACGATGTAGTGGCAATGTGTAAAAATCATGATCAGATGCTGAAATGTATTCCCGCCATCCAGCCTATATCCAATAAGGACCTTCGGAAGACAGCATCCGGTTATGGGACACGGATTGACCCCATCTACGGAACAACGAAATTTCATGCCGGCATGGACTTCTCGGCGCATCCGGGTACGGACGTGTATGCCACGGGTGATGGTACGGTTGTGAAAATGGGATGGGAGACCGGTTATGGCAATACTGTCGAGATTGACCATGGCTTCGGATATCGTACCCGCTACGCCCATTTACAGGAGTTTCGTACTAAACTGGGTAAAAAGGTCGTGCGTGGTGAAGTTATAGCCGGGGTAGGAAGTACGGGAAAGAGTACCGGTCCGCATTTGCATTACGAAGTGCACGTCAAAGGACAGGTGGTCAATCCGGTGAACTATTACTTTATGGATTTGAGTGCGGAAGATTATGAACGGATGATTCAGATTGCCGCCAACCACGGTAAAGTATTTGACTAAAAGAGAAGAAAATCATGCAAAATACGGAGAGAGACCTGAAATTATATTACTCTATCAGTGAAGTTGCCCAAATGTTTGATGTCAACGAATCGTTGCTTCGTTTCTGGGAAAAGGAGTTCCCGCAGATATCCCCAAAGAAAGGGAGTCGTGGCGTGCGCCAGTATAGGAAAGAGGATGTGGAAACCATTCGCCTGATCTATCATTTGGTGAAAGAAAGAGGAATGACTCTGCCCGGAGCTCGCCAGAAACTGAAAGATAACAGGGAAGCGACGATCCGGAATTTTGAAATTATCGACCGTTTGAAGCAGATTCGTCAAGAGTTGATCGGAATGAGGGATGCTTTGGATGGGTTTTCAACAAGACGGGAAGAGGAGCAATGAGTGATTGTTCAAGCACTCATTGCTCCTCTTCCCGTTATTTAATTTATTGTTTTGTTAGTTTTCTACACGTGTCACCGACTTTATATTCGGAATCTTGCGCAGGTTGTTGCAAATAGCTTTTACATCTTCCACATCGTGCACATACAATTGGACCTTTCCTTCGAAAATGCCATCATCCGTTTCCATATCCAGTTTCCGGATATTCACATTAAGCTGGCGTGAGATAACTTGTGTGATTTCATTCAGCAGCCCTACATTATCTATTCCTTTAATATAAATGTATACCAGGAACGAAAGCTTCTTGTGTGTATCCCATTCAGTGGCAATGATGCGGTTGCCGTAGCTGCTTTTCAGTTTGGCCGCTACCGGACATTGACGCTTGTGGATGATGATGCGGTCATTCTCGTCCATGTATCCCAGTACGTCGTCACCGGGGATGGGATGACAACATTCGGCCATGATATATTTCTTTTGCAGGGCATCTTCCGTCAGTTTGAGAATTTGTTTGGTGTTGATTTTTTCCTTTTCCTGCGGTTCTTTTTCCTCCTGCTGTTTATCCTTATTATTGCCAAAAGAGAAAGTCAGATACTTCATCCAGTTGCTGCTTTGTTTCTCTTTCAGTTCATTTTTGTCGGCATCTCCCAGAACGATGGTTTTGTTACCGATGGCTACAAGAAACTCTTCTTCGTTCTTCATGTTATGCAGTTTGCACAACTTCTCGATGACGGCTGCCTCCGGGCGGATCTCTTCTTTCTTAAAGAATTCATTCAACAATTCTTCTCCTTCTTTCTGGAAGGTTTTTCGTTCCTTACGCAGAATAGCCGCAATCTTAGCTCTTGCACGCGCAGTAGTGGCAAACACTTCCCATTGGGGCTGTACACGCTGTGACTTGGATGTCAGGATTTCCACTTGGTCACCACTTTGCAGTTTATGGCTTAGCGGCACCAGTTTATGATTCACTTTGGCACCTATACAGTGGCTTCCTATATCCGTGTGCAGTGAGAAGGCGAAATCCAGGGCAGTGGAGTTCTGCGGCATGGTTTTGAGCTCTCCTTTCGGGGTGAAGACAAAGATTTCCGAGGCGAATAAGTTTAATTTGATTGTATCGAGAAAGTCGATGGCATCCGGCTGCGGATCGTCGAGTATCTCTTTAATGGTACGCAACCATTTCTCCAGTTCGCCTTCGTCTTCGCTGCCTCCTCCTTCTTTATATTTCCAGTGAGCGGCAAATCCCTGTTCGGCTACATCGTTCATCCGCTCACTGCGTATCTGGACTTCGATCCACTGGCCATTATTGCCCATCAAAGTGACGTGCAGTGCCTGGTATCCGTTAGCTTTGGGGTGGCTCACCCAGTCGCGCAGACGGTCAGGATGCGGTTTATAGATTTTGGAGATGGAAACATAAATATCGAAACAGTCGTTCAGTTCCTCATCTATGTTGCGTGGTTCGAAAATGATCCGTACAGCCAGAAGATCATAAATCTCTTCGAAAGGAACATGCTTGGTCTGCATCTTGTTCCAGATAGAGTAGATGGACTTCACACGTGCCAGGATTCGATATTTTAATCCCATTTTATCCAACTGCTCGCGTATGGGAGCGGTGAATTCGTTGAATACCTTATCGCGTTCGGCGGCTGTTGCGTTCAGCTTTTCTTCAATCTCCTGATATTCTTCAGGATGTTCATATTTGAAACTGAGGTTTTCCAGTTCCGTCTTGATCTTATACAGTCCCAGGCGATTGGCAAGAGGGGCGTAAATATAAAGGGTTTCGCCTGCAATCTTATATTGCTTGTTGGGCAACATGGAACCTAGTGTACGCATGTTGTGCAAGCGGTCGGCAATCTTGATCAGGATCACCCGGATATCATCAGACATGGTGAGCAGGAGTTTTTTGAAGTTTTCTGCTTGTGCCGAAGCCCGGTCACCAAAAATACCTCCGGAAATTTTGGTCAGTCCGTCGACAATCTGTGCAATCTTGGCCCCGAAGATATTTTCGATATCTTCTACTGTATAATCGGTGTCCTCGACAACATCGTGCAGCAAAGCGGCACAAATGGAAGTCGAGCCGAGGCCTATTTCATTGCATACGATCTTCGCGACGGCAATGGGGTGCATGATATACGGTTCCCCCGAGCGTCGTTTGATGCCTTTATGTGCCTGGTTGGCGAAATTGAAGGCCTTGGTTATAATCTCAATACGTTTGCGGTGCTTGGTAGCAAGATAATCGTTCAGCAATTCCTGAAACGCTTGTTCAATCATCTGCTCTTCAGCTATTTCTTTCTGGTTCTCAGTGTCCATAATTTAGTCCTTTCGTTCCTTTTCTGCAAAAATAATCAAATTTAAACATCAGGCAAGCGAAAGGCGATTTATTTGTATATTTTCAAACGTTTTCCTGCGGAAATGTTAGTTCCCCGCAATCCGTTCCAGTTTTGAAGATCTTTTACGCGTACACCATATTTTGCCGCAATGGCTCCCAGGGTATCCCCGTTTTTGATTTTATAGTAAGTGGGTGTACCACTGCCGGCTTTGGCAGAGCTACCTCTCCTCTTGGAGGCTGAACTGTCGTCCCTGATGGCCACTGTACGCCGATTCTTGAACAGTTCGCCGGCACGGTGGGCATAAATCGTATCCTGACGGTCGATGAACGAACTGACCGCGTTTTGTGGAAGGCGCAGTGTGTACGACTTGCTTTCGCCCGGTATGATTTCTTTTTTATATTGTGGATTGAGACTTCTGATTTGGTCCATTGGGACGTTGCATAAGTCGGCGATCTGCTGGAAATGGAGGTTTTTGTTAATTTGAATCGTATCAGTGCTTTCGGGAATATTGGTTTCCATCGGGCAGATATTGTGATCACAGTAATAGGTCATTACATAGTTCGCGGCGATAAATGCCGGTACGTAACCTCTTGTTTCTTTGGGCAGATAATTATAAATACTCCAATAGTCGGTTTCTCCTCCCGAGCGGCGGATGGCTTTGTTGATAGTGCCCGGTCCGCAGTTGTAAGCCGCAATCACAAGATTCCAGTCATGATAAATGTCATATAGATCCTTCAGGTAGCGTGCTGCTGCCCAGGTTGCTTTTATCGGGTCACGACGGTCGTCCACCAGGCTGTTTGACTCCAGACCGTACATTTTGCCGGTTCCGATCATGAACTGCCACAAGCCTCCTGCACCGGCGCGCGATACTGCCGACGGGTTCAAGGCCGATTCGATAATAGGCAGATATTTCAATTCCAATGGTAAATTATACGCATCGAGGGCCTCCTCAAAGATAGGCATATAGAAGTTGCAGGCACTCAACATAAAAGAGACTTGATTCCGCAGGCGTCCGGCATACATATCAATAAATTTACGTACAATTTCGTTGTATGGCATCTCCATAACAGTTGGCATGCGTGATAGGCGGTCGATGTATACGGAGTCGCTGAACAGCGGGTTGATCTCCGCTGTACTGCAGTCTTTTCCTAAGTCGATATAATTCTTGGCTTTCCAGTCGTTGAGCAGGCTATCGAGAGGATAAGTCATACTTTTGGGAAGTTCGATGCTCTCTTGGCGTTCTTTGCCGTTGTCGCGAATCACTACGTCTACACTCTGTGCGTTTACCTTGGGTGTGGCAAACAAAAATAATAAAATCAGGGGGCAATAGTTTGCTAATTTCTTCATTCTTATTTGTTCAATCTTCATGGGTTAAAATCTGAGGCTGCATTGCACGCCTACCGACTTGCTGCCGGGTTGCAACGGGTTGTTATTTATAATAGTAGGTTCCACCCTCATACTCAGGTCGGGTGATATGTCGAAATTCGATAGTTCCGCATCCACATAGGCGTCGATGATGGAAATCAGATATACACCGATGACGGCGAATATACTGAGATCCCGATAGCGCCGGTATGTGTCCTTTCGTTTGCGGAGCAGGTCTTTCAGTTGCGTATCGGTATAGTTATGATTCGGAGGAAGCAAATCCTGAAAACTGTTGGTATTAGGATTGTTATCCATAATATCCATATACGCCTGAGCATAGTCTTTATACATTTTCCCGTTCCAGCTCAATGCGTAAGCACATCCGGCAAATCCACCATATATAATAGGTAACTTCCAGTATTTGCGGTTATAAATTTGTCCTCCGCCCGGAAATACGATGGCATACCAGGTGGCTTTCGTCGGGTTAGGTACGAAAAGCTTCTTGGGCATGACGGGTGGCAGGCTATCTGCCTTTACGACCGATGGCATGACGGGTGTTTCTATCCTTTCCAGGTTCTGTCGGTTGACTTCCTCCAGGCTGTCTGCCGTAACGATGGCGGGTTTCAGGTTCTCCAAACTGTCTATCGGTGGGAGGACGACTGCTTTCTCCACTTTTACGCTGTCGGTGGCCGGAGTAGAAACGACCGGCTCGCGATGGCGGCGTGCCCGTGCTTTGGGGGCTTCGCGTACCGGAGAAATGGAGTCTTGGGATACTTTGACAGGCTCCTGTGCATACACATCAATCCCTGCTACCTGAAAAAAACAGAGAAGCAGGGCAATGTATAACGGGTATGTTTTAGTTTTTTTTGCCATTTATTTCTTCAGTGAATCGAAGATTTCCATGATACGTTCCAACTCTTCTTCATTGCTGAAGGGGATGCTTATTTTTCCTTTTCCCTTTTCAGAACAGGTCAGTTGTACCTTGGTGTTAAAGAATCCCGAAAGGTGCTGTTTCAGCATATTGAATTCTTCGGGCAGTTTGGCCCGTTTCGGGGTTATCTTTTTGGTTCCGCTCTTTACGGCTTCTCCCTCGCTCAGCGATTTCACGATCTCTTCTACTTTGCGAACGGAGTATCCGTGTTCCAGAATCTCTTCGAATATTTTAACTTGTAGTTTCGGATCGCCTAATGTGATCAGTGCCCGGGCGTGTCCCATGTCTATCTGCTTGTTTTGCAGGGCCATTTGTATCGGTGCCGGCAGTTTCAGCAGGCGCAGATAGTTGGCAATGGTCGTACGCTTCTTGCCGACACGTTCACTCAGCCGTTCCTGTGTCAGGTCATATTGCTCTATCAGGTGCTGGTAGGCCAGTGCGATTTCCACTGAATTAAGATCCTCACGCTGGATATTCTCTATCAGCGCCATTTCCATCACGTTTTCATCATCGGCTGTCCGGATATATGCGGGAATAGTATCCAGTCCGGCTTTCTGAGAGGCGCGGTAGCGGCGTTCTCCGGCAATAATCTGGTACTCGTCGTCCGAGACTTTACGTAAGGTGATGGGTTGGATAATTCCTATTTCTCTGATCGAATCGGCCAACTCCTCCAGTGCCGTTTCATCAAACTCACGGCGTGGTTGGTTGGGGTTGACGGAGATTTTCGACAGTTCTATTTCGTTAATAGACGAAGAACCTTCGGTTTTCACCTCTTCCATGGAGAGTAGGGCGTCCAGCCCGCGGCCTAATGCATTTCTTCTCTGTGTTGCCATATCTTCGTTTATTTACTGTTTCTGCTTATTAGTTCTTTAGCCAGCGCCAAATGATTTTTCGCTCCGGTGGACTCTGCATCATATAAGATGGTGGGGAGGCCGTAGCTGGGGGCTTCACTCAGTTTTACGTTACGCTGGATGACGGTTTTGAACACCAGTTCCTGGAAGTGGCGTTTCACTTCATCATAGATTTGGTTGGCTTGACGCAGACGTGAGTCGTACATGGTCAGCAGAAAACCTTCTATTTCGAGTGCCGGGTTCAGTTTCGATTTGATGATCTTGATGGTATTCAGCAGTTTGCTGATTCCCTCAAGGGCAAAATATTCCGCTTGTACGGGGATAATCACCGAATCGGCCGCCGTGAGGGCGTTGATTGTGATCAGTCCCAGCGAAGGAGAGCAGTCTATCAAAATATAATCATACTCTTCCTTTAACGGAGTCAGCACTTCTTTCAGTATCTTTTCGCGGTTTTTGAGATTTAGCATTTCTATTTCGGCGCCTACGAGATTAATGTGCGATGAAATGACTTTCAACGAATCAATTTCGGTGTCATGAATAGCGTCCTGTACGTTGGCTCTGTCGATAATGCATTCGTAGATAGTACATTCAGATTGCTTGATGTCGACTCCCAATCCGGAAGAGGCATTTGCCTGTGGGTCTGCATCAACAACCAGTACTTTCTTTTCGAGCGTAGCCAGCGAAGCTGCGAGGTTAATCGTAGTCGTTGTTTTTCCTACACCACCTTTTTGATTGGCCAAAGCAATTATTTTTCCCATATTATCTAAATTTATTGGCAGCGAAATAAGTGATAAATCCTCAGAGCGCCTACTAAAAAATAGAAACTTTGCTTAATCTGTTGATAAGTCACCTGTTTTGTTAATAACTGCCAGGTGAGATACGGGCATTTTTTCTCTTTTTAGCTTGCAAATATACGTATTAAAATTGAATATCGATTCCTTTTTTTACTCACTTGCAGAAGATTAAGATTTGTAAACGGGTAGTCTGCATGGCTAAACATCAGACCCTTTCTGGGTTTACATGAAAAGAGAAGTGGCAAAACATCCCCATGTTTTGGATAATAACATCCCCATGTTCTATCTTAAAACATCCGGATGTTGTTGTGTAAAACACCCGGATGTTTTTATTCCTCTCTTTTATAGTTATCATCTATGGAAAATGAATAGACTTTCGCTTTCCTATTTGGTTCTGTTGTCGATACAAGTTCTTTTTGTTACTTTTGTGCATTTCGAAAACATAAAATAACAGATAAGGTAGATTGTATGGAAAATAAAAGACCTCTGATCCTCGTCTCCAATGACGATGGCATCATGGCAAAAGGTATTAGTGAACTGATAAAATTCCTCCGCCCGCTGGGCGAGATAGTGGTAATGGCCCCGGATGCCCCTCGTTCCGGCAGTGGATGTGCATTGACGGTGACACAGCCGGTGCACTATCAGTTATTAAAGAAAGATGTGGGACTGACTGTTTATAAATGTTCCGGTACACCGACCGACTGCATAAAACTGGCACGGAATCAGATACTCGACCGGAAGCCGGACCTGGTTGTTGGTGGAATCAATCATGGTGACAATTCCGCTACCAATGTGCACTATTCCGGTACGATGGGGATCGTGATCGAAGGTTGTCTCAATGGGATTCCTTCTATCGGTTTCTCTATTTGTGACCACGCCCCCGGAGCTGATTTTGATGCAGCAGGACCTTATGTCCGGAGAATAGCTGCGATGGTGCTTGAGAAAGGACTTCCGCCACTGACTTGCCTCAATGTGAATTTTCCTAATACTCAGGAGATAAAAGGGGTGAGAATCTGCGAACAGGCCAAAGGACATTGGAGCGGAGAATGGCAGGCTTGCCCCCGGAGAGACGATGCGAATTTCTATTGGTTAACCGGAGAATTTATCGATCATGAACCGGAAAACGAAAAGAATGATCACTGGGCACTGGCTAATGGATACGTAGCGATTACACCTACTGTAGTGGATATGACCGCTTATCATTTTATGGATGAACTGAAATCCTGGGAATTATGAAATATTATCTGATTGTTGGCGAGGCTTCGGGCGATTTGCATGCTTCCCACTTGATGGCTGCACTGAAAGAGGAAGACCCGGAAGCTGAATTTCGCTTCTTTGGCGGTGATTTGATGGCTGCCGTGGGAGGAACAATGGTGAAGCATTATAAAGAGTTGGCCTACATGGGGTTTATCCCTGTGCTTCTACATTTGCCGACCATTTTTGCCAACATGAAGAGATGCAAGGAGGACATCGTGGCGTGGTCGCCCGATGTGGTCATTCTGGTGGATTATCCGGGCTTTAATCTCGATATTGCTAAGTTTGTGCATGCGAAAACAAAGATACCGGTTTATTATTATATCTCTCCCAAGATTTGGGCATGGAAAGAGTATCGGATCAAGAATATAAAAAGAGATGTGGACGAGCTTTTTTCCATACTTCCTTTTGAGGTAGGATTTTTCAAGGGACATCGATATCCCATTCATTATGTGGGAAATCCGACGGTAGATGAGGTGACCGCCTTCAAGGCGTCGCGTCAGGAGTCCTTTGCTGATTTTATTGCCGATAGTGAATTGGCAGATAAACCTATCATAGCTTTGCTTGCAGGTAGCAGAAAACAGGAGATTAAGGATAATCTGCCCGATATGATCCGGGCTGCTTCAGCTTTTCCCGGTTATCAGCTTGTGCTGGCAGCTGCTCCGGGCATTTCTCCGGAATACTATGCCAAATTTGTAAAAGGAACGGAACTGGCGGTGATTTTTGACCGGACTTATCGTTTGCTCCAACAGGCGGATGTTGCCTTGGTTACTTCCGGTACGGCTACTCTCGAGACAGCTCTTTTCCGTGTTCCTCAGGTGGTTTGTTATTACACTCCGGTGGGCAAATTAGTGTCTTTTCTCCGAAGGCATATTTTGAAGGTGAAGTTTATCTCGTTGGTCAATCTGATTGCCGGACGTGAAGTTGTCAGGGAGTTGGTGGCCGATACGATGACGGTAGAGAATATGCGGGCCGAATTGGAGCGTTTGCTGTTTCGGGAGGATTATCGTCGCAAAATGTTGGACGGTTACGAAGAGATGGCACGGTTACTCGGACCGGCCGGAGCCCCCCGGCATGCAGCTCGTGAAATGGTGAAATTGCTTAAAAAATAGTTTTTTATTCAATAATAAACAGGAGACCGGTGCAGTAAATGCCCGGTTTTTTTATTTATAGGATATAAGGATTAACTAAAAAAAGAGATGAAAAAAATAAAACTACTTTGGATGGCAATGTTGACACTGATGCTGCCGGCATTGCAATCGTGTGACGATAATGATGGCTATTCATTGGGAGATATAGCGGTAGATTGGGCTACGGTACGTGTGGTCGGTGGCGACACTTATTCGCTGAATGCTGACCGTTGGGGAACTCTTTGGCCGGCTGCAACTGCTATTCCATTTTATAAGCCGATAGACGGGCAACGGGTGATTACTTACTTCAACCCACTTTACGATAATTATGAAGGATATGATCATGCTGTGAAGGTAGAGCATAATTATAATGTCCTGACCAAACAGGTAGAAGATTTGACGGCTGAGAATGAATCGGAATTTGGGAATGATCCGGTTTGGGTTAACAAGGATATGATGTGGATTGGCGGGGGATACCTGAATGTCATTTTCCGTCAGAATTTACCGGTTAAGGAGAAGCATCTGGTCAGTCTGGTTCGTGATATGCGGGCTACAGCTGCTGAGGGAGAGGATGATGAATACATCCATTTGGAATTTCGCTATAAAACATACGATGATGTGACCGCTCGCCAGGCGAATGGTGCCGTATCTTTCAACTTGAATTCATTGGATCTGACCGGTAAGAAAGGCATTAAGGTGAAATTGAATTCCGTAAAGGACGGGGAAACGGAAGTGGTCTTTAACTTAAAGGGCCAGTCAATGCCGGAGGAAGCAAAGCAGGTGACGCTTTCGGATGAAGTGCAAATAAAATAAAAGAAGGTTAGTTAAAAGAATAACGGGCTACAAACAATAAGTTTCTGCTATCTTTTGCAGGGTACTTGGTGTTTGTAGCCCGTTATTTTTTGTGACTTATTTTTTTGTCTGCTTTAGACCAATGTCAGTGCATATAGGTAAATAACGCCTGCCGGTATAGCCATTAGTGAACTGTCGAAGCGATCGAGCATACCTCCATGTCCGGGTAGAATACTTCCTGAATCTTTAATCTGCAATTGGCGTTTCAGCAGAGACTCTGTCAGGTCACCCCAAGTCCCGAAAATGACAACTACCAATGCCAGTCCCGCCCATTCTGCCCATGTCATGATGGGGAAGTAGCAGGCAAAAACAAATGAAGAGGCAATGGCTACAATACCTCCGCCAATGGAACCTTCCCATGATTTTTTAGGTGATATGCGTTCAAATAGGCGGTGTTTGCCGAAAAGTGATCCGAAACAATATGCCCCCGTATCATTCAGCCATAAAAAGACAAAGATGGATAGAGGCAATATCGGATTGTATGATACGCTGCTTGCTTCCGGATCATTCTGGAAAGCAAGCACATTTAGCATGGCAAAGGGAAGCGCGATGTACATCTGGCTCAGCATGGAGTAAGCCCAGTTTAAAACCGGATTCTTCTTTTTGAGATATAACTCGCTTACCATCAGATAAATGATTAATATCAGGTAAGGAATAAATATTTTAGAACCGGCAGCGTCGATACAGAAACCCATAATGGCCAGAAACAGATAAGCTCCTCCCAACATGGTGATAGTCCGGTTAATGCTTACCTCTCCCGATTGGTTGACGAGATGTCCGAATTCGCGTATAGTCAGAGCGCTGACAATGACAAAAAGAGTGCCGAAAGCCAGTGGATCATATAGTATACAACCCACTATGATGGCTACGAATAATATTCCTGTTATGGCGCGTTGTAAAAAGTTGTTCTTCAAGGTGTTGTTACGTTTTTAGTTTTGTGATGCCGCTGACTCTTGTTGCGTATTGCCCTCTTGAGACTCTGTTGCTTGCGGAGTAGTTGTGTCTACATCTTCTCCATCTGCAGGATGAACGGCGTTTTCTTGTTTGTTATTGGCTGCCATGATTTCCTCCGAACGAGAAGCCCAAGGACGTTTTCCAAAGATACGTTCTACATCCTCAGCAAAGATGACTTCTTTATCGATCAGTAGCTGTGCCAATTCGTTGTGTTGCTCTTTGTGTTCCGAGAGAATCTGTTTGGCACGTTCATACTGTTCGTTTACCATTCTTTTGACCTCTTCGTCAATCAGTTCGGCAGTTTTTTCACTATATGGACGCTGGAATGAATACTCATCATTATTATAATAGCATAAATTGGGTAGCTTTTCACTCATGCCCAAATATGCGATCATGCCATACGCCTGTTTGGTTACGCGCTCAAGATCGTTAGCAGCTCCGCTTGATACACGGCCGATGAAAAGGTCTTCGGCAGCACGCCCGCCCAAAGTAGCACACATCTCGTCGAGCATTTGCTCTTTAGTCGTGATCTGTCTTTCTTCCGGCAGATACCAGGCAGCGCCCAAGGCCCGTCCGCGGGGGACGATAGTTACCTTAATCAATGGATTGGCATATTCCAATAACCAGGAAATGCTGGCGTGTCCGGCCTCGTGCAGGGCAATAGACCGACGTTCGGCTTCCGTAGTAATCTTTGTTTTCTTTTCAAGTCCGCCGATAATACGGTCTACTGCGTCCAGAAAGTCTTGCTTGCCTACGAATTTCTTTCCGTGACGCGCGGCGATCAGAGCAGCTTCATTACATACATTGGCAATGTCTGCACCCGAAAATCCGGGTGTCTGGCGTGCCAGTAAGTCTACATCTACCGTATCGTCTATTTTGATGGGGCGCAAGTGTACGCCAAATACTTCTTTACGTTCGTTCAGATCAGGTAAATCTACATGGATTTGTCGGTCGAAACGTCCGGCACGGAGCAATGCCTTGTCTAGTACATCCACACGGTTGGTGGCTGCCAGGATAATAACACCGCTATTTGAGCCGAAACCATCCATTTCCGTCAGCAACTGGTTCAATGTATTTTCACGTTCATCATTTCCGCCCATCGCAGGATTCTTACCGCGAGCACGTCCTACAGCATCAATCTCGTCGATGAAAACGATACAAGGAGCTTTCTCTTTAGCTTGTTTGAAGAGGTCGCGTACACGGGATGCACCTACACCGACAAACATTTCAACGAAATCGGAACCGGCCAAAGAGAAGAAAGGTACATTGGCTTCACCGGCCACAGCTTTCGCAAGCAACGTTTTACCTGTTCCCGGAGGGCCCACCAATAGAGCGCCTTTAGGAATTTTACCTCCCAGGTCGGTATATTTCTGGGGTTCTTTCAAGAATTCCACAATTTCTTCTACTTCTTGTTTGGCTTCTGCCAGTCCGGCTACATCTTTGAAAGTTACTTTGATGGAACCGCCTTTTTCAAAAAGCTGGGCTTTCGACTTTCCTACATTGAATACTCCGCCTGCACCTCCGCTGGCACCACTGCCCATGCGTCGCATGAAGAATATCCATAAAGCAATCAGGAAGACAATCGGCAGTACATTCCAAAGTATTGCACTGAAATAGTCTTTTTTCTTATCATAGCTGACAGAACCGTCAAAGTGCGTCTCCTCTTTTTCTTTTTGTAGAAAGTTATCCAGGTTCTCGCGTGAAGGGGCTTCAGTAGTGATCATCGGATTCCGGCCTACACGGGTGGAATCTTGTTTGAATACGGTTCCTACGTACTGGGGTTTGATATAAATCTCGACCGAATTATCATCATAACCGATCACTTTACTTACATAGCCGTCACGTACGTACTGCTGGAACTCATCGTAAGAGATGTTCTTACTGACAGAACTGCTTCCGTTAGCGAAATACAGCCCTAAAAGCATTAGGGCGATAATCATATACATCCAGTTCAGGTTGAACTTGGGCATATTTACTTTATTGTTGGGTTTCTTGCTGTTATTGTCCATACTGATAGATTAATCAATGTCGGGAATTGTAGTTAACTTGGCATCTGCCCACAGGTGCTCCAAATTATAAAAGTTTCTGGCTTCCGGTAGGAATACATGTACTAATACATCTGAAAAGTCCATAGCTACCCATTCTGCATTTCGCTGTCCGTCGATGGCAGAGGGTTTGGTGCCGGCACCTTTGCGGGTAAATTCTTTTATGGAATCTACAATGGCAATGACCTGGCTGGGAGAGTTCCCCTGACAGATTACAAAGTATTTGCATATCGTGTCGTCTATGTTTGTCAGGTCTGCTATGACAATGTTTTTACCTTTTTTTTCTTGTATACCTTCGGTTATCTTTTCTATTAATACTTTCGTTTCGTTCATTTATAGGTTGAAATTAAATAATCAATGTTCAGTTTCTGTTTATAACAAGGAAAGGGGATTCTTTGTTTTCTTGTCATAAACGTGATATTTTTTACAAATATACGCTGATTTATTGTATCAATGAAAGTAATGTGCTAAATCTATTTCATTTTTTGTTTTTTTTTAGGGATGCATCTCTTTGGAATCCGGCATATTAGATATTTTTTTAGAAAAAAAGAGCGAAAAGTATTTGTGATTAAAAAAAACTTTGTACCTTTGCAACCGCAAACGAGAAACAAGAGATGTTGATCGTAAGTCACATTGGGCTATGGTGTAATGGTAACACTACAGATTCTGGTCCTGTCATTTCTGGTTCGAGTCCAGATAGCCCAACAAATTTACATTATAAATAAGTAAAATCCCTCTAAAACCGCAGTTTTAGAGGGATTTTTTATCCTTTCAAGTCTTTTTGATAAAACAGTTGTTCGGTGATATCCCCGGTGGCAGAGAACTGTTTCTTATCGTTCTTTCAAACTGTAGTTTTAGAATTTTTTTCTGTCCGATCCGGTGGTAGGATTGCAAACGAAATAATATAATCTGTTGATATTATATAGGTAAATGGGGAATGTTTATACCTGTTTTTAATGTGTAACACTTGAATTTAGAAAAGGCGTATCAAAGAGATTCAAAATCCCTTTGATACGCCTTTTACATAGAACTAAAATTATTTTCCTTTATTCTTCTTTGATTGATTCATCGATTACTTTTATTTTCTGCAATACTAATTCTAAGTCGGATTTTAATTTTTCCACCTTGCGGTTGATTTCTGTCAAAAGACTATTCCCTTTTTTAGAAGAGGTAGTCAGGAAGCCCAAATTATTTTCATAAGTTTGGAGTTCATTTTTCATGTTTTCGTATGTACGGACTAATTTCTCACGTTCACGGTAGAGTGACTGGGAGCCTCCACTTTGAATATTGCCGATAGAAGACTTGAAATTACTCAGTTTCTTGTTCGATGCACTGATATTAAATCGATCGAAAAGTTGGTCTATCAAACCGTGATATTGTTTATAAAGCCTGTCTTTCTCTTTAAACGGTACATGTCCGATACCATTCCATTCTTTCATCAATTCACGAACCTCTTTGCTTGCTTCATCGGCATCCGTCGTTTCGTCAATAGCAGTTAAGCGGGCAATGATTGCCTTTTTCTTTTCTAGATTCTCTTGTTCTACAGAACGTTGAGAAGAAGTGGCCTTGCCTTTTTGCTCAAAGAAGTAATCACATGCAGTAATGAAACGTTTCCAAACAGCGTCCGAGTATTTTTTAGAAACAGGGCCAATTGTTTTCCATTCCTTTTGGAGCTTGGTTAAGATTTCAGCCGTTTCTTTCCATTCTGTACTATCTTTCAGAGATTCTGCTTTTTCGCACAATGCCTTTTTCTTTTCCAGATTAGCATTCATACCCTCTTTCAGCAACTTGAAGAATTCTCCTTTCTTTTTAAAGAATTCGTCACAAGCTTTACGGAAACGCTCAAAGATTTTCACGTTCATTTTCTGCGGAGCAAAACCAATTGTTTTCCATTTGTTTTGCAGGGCGATCACCTCTTGTGTCTTGGTTTCCCATGCCGCAAATGTTTTCAATTGGTCAAACTCAATAGCTTCTACTATTTCACAGATAACTGTTTTCTGATCCAAATTATGTTGTTCGCTCTCTTTTAGAGCTTCGAAATGCTGCTGATGGCGACGGTTGACGGCTGTAGAAGCGGCTTTGAAACGGTTCCATATTTCGTCACGTAATTCTTTGGCGACAGGACCGGTGTCACGGAACTCCTGATGTAGTTTCTGTAATTGATGGAAAGCGGAGACTACATCTTGTTCATCGGCCAACTTTTCGGCAGCTTCACAGAGATGTGTTTTAATCTCCAGGTTTTTTTTGAAGTCGTATTCTCTGAATTCATTATTCAGTTTTAATATATCATAGAATTTTTCAACATACAACTGGTAGTTCTTCCATAACTCGTTCACTTTAGCTTGTGGCACCAATTTCACTTCGTTCCACTGCTGCTGTAGCTTTTTAAATTCGTTGTAGGATTTGTTGGCGTCATCGGGTGATTCCACTAACTCTTTCAACTCTTCGATAATCGATAGTTTAACTTGTAGATTTTCTTCCTTTTGCTTTTCAATCTCAGCTGCCAAGGCACTTCTTTTTTCTTTAATAGCTGCCATCAAACTTTTGAATTCTTCTTCCACGCCACTGGGCTGAGCAATAAATTCTTCTTCGGCACCACCATTCTCTACGAACGTTTTTTTCGCAGCCTCGATTTCGGCATTATGAATTTTATAGAAAGTTTGCTTTAAACCATCCAGTTCCTGCTTGTTTGCATTTTCAGCATCTTGGGCAACTTCTTTTAACCGGAGCAGCACCTCTTCTTTAGTGCTTAGTTTCGAAGCATTTTCTGTCGGTTTTTCCACAATAGTTTCTTCAGCCGGAGTTTCTGTAATTTCTTCAGAAACCTCAACTGCTTTTTTTTCTTCTTCTAATTCCCCTTGTTTTAAAGGTTGGTTAGTGTCATGAGAGTCCATCATTGTATATTCGTTTTTAGGAAAACAGGATTTGTCTTTAAATCCATTAGATCACAAATTAATGAAATAAAATGATTACTTCATACTATTTTCCTTTATTTTTTTTTAATTGAGCCATTTTTTACGATAATAACACCGTAATCCCCATATACATCATCATGCCGATGATATCGTTCGTAATGGCAATAAACGGTCCTGTAGCTATGGCCGGATCTATTTTCATCTTTTCGAGTGTCATTGGAACCAAAGTACCGAAGATGGAGGCAAACATCACTACTGAGAACAGACTGATGGATACCGAATAAGTGACTGTGGCGGTTGCTCCGAAACGGATAAAATTATAGGTATATACCAATAAAGAGATGATCGTAGCATTGATCAAGGCAACTACGGCTTCTTTGCTGACTTGCTTGAAAGTATTTTTGGCGTCAAGGGAACTGTTGGCCAAGCCTTGTACGACGAGAGCTGACGATTGAGTTCCTACGTTTCCGCCTGTACCACCAATCAATGGAATGTAAAGGGCCATTTCGGGATGCGCGGCAAAAGTGGAATCAAAGTTCCCCAATATCATAGAGTTGCCAATACCTCCAATCATACCGATTAACAACCAAGGTAAGCGGGCAGTAGTCTGGCGGAGTACATTATCGTCTGTTTCTACATCTTGAGAAAGACCGGATGCTAACTGGTAGTCACGTTCTGATTGTTCACGAACTTCGTCCATGACGTCATCTACGGTGATTTGTCCTACTAGTCGGCCTATACTGTCAAGAACAGGAATGGCAACCAAGTCATATTTCTCAATAATTTGTGCCACTTCATCGATAGGGGTGTCTACGTGTACTGAGATAGGATCCTTCTGCATTACATGTTTTACTTTAGATACAGAGGGAGATGTGATCATCTTTTTCAGTGGAAATATTCCGCGAAGGCGTTCATCATCATCTATTACATATACATAGTAGATATCGTCGAGTTCTTCGGCTTGTTGGCGCATCTCTTTCAGACATTCGGGCATACTCCAGTTTTCGTTGACGGTTACCATTTCCGTACCCATCAAACCACCGGCAGTATTTTCATCATACTTCAGCAGGTCGACAATGTCTCCTGCCTGCTCGATGTCTTCAATGTGCGAAAGTATTTCTTCCTGTTTATCCTCATCCAGTTCACGCATCAGGTCTACTGCGTCGTCCGTATCCATATAGTCAACGAAGCGTTTGGCAATAGTTTCTGATGGCAGGATGTCGAGAAACTCTTTACGAACGTCTTCATCCATTTCGACAAGTACATCCGCAGCTGTTTCATTATCAAGTAATCGGTAGACGAAGCGGGCTTCTTCCGGGTTCAACTCGTTACACAATTCCGCTATGTCAGCAGGGTGTAGGTCGATAAGAAGCTCTTTTACCTTATCGGCATCTTTTTCTTCGATAAGTTCTTTTACGTTGTCAATGTATTCTTCGTTCATAATTACAGCCTTACTTAACTTCCTATAATAATAAGGAAGACAAGTTTTGTATATTACATTTCCTACTTTGTTAGTTCAGTCTGATAATCCGGTTGGTTCTTTATGGATTTTCTATCTGAGAAACTGGTTCTATCGGAACTTTTAGTGCTTGTTCCACCTGATTTGTCAGGTGGATAAACTCTTGCACCGACAGTTGTTCCGGTCGTTTATTAAACAGGGCGTCTTCTGTCAACGGGCAATCTTTACCTAAAATCGGTTTGATTGAATTTCGTAATGTCTTTCGACGCTGGTTGAAAGTTGTTTTTACAATTTGTTTAAATAGCTTGGGGTCACAACCGAGCTCTTGTGTCTCGTTGCGTGTCATTCGTATGACTGCGCTTTTCACTTTGGGAGGTGGATTGAACACCTGTTCATTTACTGTAAACAGATATTCTACCCGATACCAGGCCTGTATCAGAACGCTGAGTATACCATACGTTTTACTACCCGGTCCGGCGGCGATGCGTTCGGCTACTTCTTTTTGAATCATTCCAGTACAGCAGGGGATCAGATCCTTGTTATCCAGCATTTTGAAGAAAATTTGGCTGGATATGTTGTAAGGGTAGTTTCCAGTTAAGACGAAAGGATGTCCGTCGAACAAACGTTGTAAGTTCATTTTCAGGAAGTCATCCTCGATGATGTTATCTTCCAATGACGGATAGGCTTCTCGCAAATAGGCTACTGATTCGTAGTCTACCTCTACAACTTTTACCAACCGTTCTTTCTTAACAAGAAACTGAGTGAGCACACCCATTCCCGGTCCGACTTCCAAAATTGGCAAATCGGGGAATGTATCTACTGTATCGGCAATGTCCTGTGCCACTTTCAGGTCTTTCAGGAAATGTTGTCCGAGAAACTTTTTAGGCTTTACTAATTTCATTTATCAACTAAATAACTACTTTTGCAGCAGACAAAGGTAATTCTTTTAAATGAAGAATAAAGAATTAGGGATGAAGAAACTAATAAAAAAGGCGCTGAAACTTATCTTACCATTGGTTTTGGGAGGCTTTATCTTATATTGGGTCTATCGTGACTTCGATTTTGTGAAGGCTACGGAAGTTTTGCAACATGGCACAAACTGGTGGTGGATGGCTTTCTCGCTTCTTTTCGGCATATTTGCACAGGTATTTCGTGGTTGGCGTTGGCGCCAGACGCTGGAGCCTTTGGGAGCATTTCCCCGAAGAAGGGATTGTGTTGATGCCATTTTCATTTCGTATGCAGCTAGTTTGGTTGTACCGAGGGTAGGTGAGGTGAGTCGTTGCGGGGTACTTGCTAAGTATGACAACGTTTCTTTTGCTAAATCTTTAGGAACTGTGGTTACCGAACGTCTGGTAGATACTGTGACTATTCTTTTGATTACCGGCGTTACGGTTCTATTGCAAATGCCTGTGTTTGTTACCTTCCTTGAGCAAACCGGAACGAAAATCCCCTCATTCATGCATTTACTTACTTCTGTCTGGTTTTACATTATTTTATTTTGTACAATCGGAGTTATTGTACTTCTCTACTATCTGATTCGTACGCTTTCTTTCTTTGAGAAAGTGAAAGGAGTTGTGCTTAATGTTTGTGAAGGAATTATGTCACTGCGTAATGTGAAGAATCTTCCGCTTTTTCTACTCTATAGTTTTTTGATATGGCTTAGCTATTTCCTGCATTTTTATTTCACTTTTTATTGTTTTGCTTTTACGGCACATTTGGGCTTACTTGCTGCATTGGTTATGTTTGTTGGAGGCACCTTTGCTGTAATTGTGCCTACTCCGAATGGAGCCGGTCCATGGCATTTTGCCGTTATTACCATGATGATGCTTTACGGAGTAAATGCGACGGATGCTGGGATTTTTGCACTAATTGTTCATGGCATCCAGACTCTGCTGGTTATTTTATTGGGTGTTTATGGATTGGTGACTATTTCTTTTTTACACCGGAAGTGACGGGGGCGGATTAAATATTGTATGTACCGAACGATATATATTTAATCTCTGAATCCGCTTTTTGAACTTTTTTTATTTGAATTTCTTCCGGTAATTCTTTCTTTTCCATTCTTTTTAGTAGCTTTGACCTTTAGAAATTGATTTAAAACCTATAAATAATTCATTTATGAGCACAATTCTTGATTTAGCTCCACAAAATGTATGGAAGCACTTTTATTCTTTGACACAGATTCCCCGCCCATCGGGACATATGGAAAAAATTACCGAATTTCTGGTAAACTTCGGTAATAGTCTTGGATTGAAAACTTTTGTGGATGATGCCGGTAATGTGATTATCCGTAAACCCGCCACTCCGGGGATGGAGAATCGTAAAGGAGTTATCCTTCAGGCACATATGGATATGGTTCCGCAGAAAAATAACGATACGGTTCACGATTTTGAGAAAGATCCGATCGAAACTTATATAGATGGTGAATGGGTAAAAGCGAAAGGTACTACATTGGGGGCCGATAATGGTTTGGGTGTAGCTGCTATCATGGCTGTTCTTGAAGATCAGAATCTAAAACACGGGCCATTGGAGGCTTTGATTACGAAAGATGAAGAAACGGGCATGTATGGTGCTTTTGGCTTAAAACCGGGTACGGTGAATGGCGAAATATTGCTTAATCTTGATTCTGAAGATGAAGGTGAACTTTATATTGGCTGTGCCGGTGGTATGGATGTAACAGCTTCTCTTGAATATAAGGAAGTTGCTCCGGAAGAAGGTGATATCGCTATTAGAGTGAATCTGAAAGGTCTTCGTGGAGGACATTCCGGATTGGAGATTAATCAGGGACGTGCCAATGCCAACAAATTGTTGGTACGTTTTATACGTGAGGCAGTAGCAACTTATGAAGCCCGCCTGGCAAGCTGGGAAGGCGGAAATATGCGGAATGCCATACCTCGCGAGGCACATGCTGTAGTGACTATTCCTGCTGAAAATGAAGAAGAATTGTTGGCTTTGGTGAAATATTGTGAAGATCTTTTCAACGAAGAGTTCAAAGCGATCGAAACTCCTATCAGCTTTACTGCAGAACGGGTAGAATTACCTGCAGGAGAAGTTCCTGAAGAAATCCAGGATAATCTGATCGATGCTATTTTTGCTTGCCAGAATGGTGTGATGCGTATGATTCCTACTATTCCCGATACCGTGGAAACCTCTTCAAATTTAGCTATCATCAATATTGGTGAAGGTAAAGCCTCTTTCAAAATCCTTGCGCGCAGTTCCAGTGACAGTATGAAGGAATGTCTGACTACCAGTTTGGAATGCTGTTTTTCTATGGCAGGTATGAAGGTAGAGATGACCGGCGGCTATTCCGGATGGCAACCCGATATTAATTCTCCGATTTTACATGCTATGAAGGAATCTTACAAGAAGCAGTTTGGTACAGAACCGGCAGTGAAAGTAATTCATGCTGGATTGGAATGTGGCATCATCGGAGCTATTATTCCTGGGTTGGATATGATTTCATTTGGGCCAACACTACGCTCTCCGCATTCTCCCGACGAAAGGGCTTTGATTCCGACAGTTCAAAAATTCTATGACTTTTTAATTGCTACTTTGGAGCAGACTCCAATGAAATAAATAAAGTCCATTGATAATGAAAAGAGGTAAGCGTGGTGTAAACGCTTTCCTCTTTTCTTTTTAGTGTCTTTTCTACTTTTGAAAACTATCTTTCTTCCTGTCTACTTTATGACGGCCTGTCATTCGGATGTGAGATATTGTCAGTTGCAGCCTGTCTTTTTGACTCCCTTATTGTCCTGTTTTGTCTTTTGATTACCATCTGGGACTTTTTTTCTTGATATACATCAAGAAATGTGTTTTAAAACATGTTATTATCTTGCTTTTGAGTACAACGTATCTGTTTTGGCTTTACTTTTGTGTTGTAAAACATAAAAATTAGGATAACAAAGTTTTTAGGTAACAGTTTTTAAGGTAAAAAGATTATGAAGATTGTAAGAAGTTTATTAAAGAATTTGGCTAATGCCAATCCTAACATTTGGGGATATGTGACGCTCTAAGCGTTTTTCCCTTCAGGTTTTCAGTGTGTATTAATTAAGGTAATTATTATTAGTATTTAAAGCAATGAAAAAAGTAGTAATGCATCTGCTGGAAAGATGTTTGAGAGAAGCCGGCAGAAATGAAATGATGAAGTGGGGATACACTAAATAAAAGTGTTCCCCACTTTTTTTATTTTGACTCAAGTTTGTTTCGTGTCGTTGAGTTTTGAGGCCGGGTCATTTTTTCACATGGAAGTTTACCTCGCCTCTGATCAGCTCTCCTTTTAATGTGAAGCCTTCCACTACCACCTTAAATTCTCCTTCAAGGTCAGAAGTATAGAATGAAAGTGTGGTATCTATTCCTGCTTCTGTCTCTACAGAGGGATTCCAGTATAGCGTATGGCGGAAATCCGGTCTACGTGATTTTTTGTCAGTAGCGTCTTTATATTCAGGCATCTTAAATGTAACAGGCAGTTGCGGACACTCGTAAACCGTTAGTCGTGAATCGTCACTAAGCTGTATGGAAGGTAAGTCTCCTCTTTGGGTAGTAAGTGAAATCATGCATTCGAATACTTCACCACCAAATCCATAACGGCCGTTATATATTTCGATTTTCTTCACCAATCTGGGATTATATTTTAAAATATCCTCATGGTCATGAATGGGAACGCCGTCCAGCAGTACCAATGTATTTCCGATATTGAATCTTTTTTCTCCTTCTTTGAGTACTCTTAATCTACGTTTTCCATTAACTTTACGTATTATCACACTGCGTACGAATTCCACGAAAGTTTCTGTCATTGTATTGAATCGTGTGTATTCATCCAAATTGTAATTCAGATAAGGTTGAAGTCCATAACAAGATTGCAGAGGAATAGCATGATCCAATGAATCGAGCACTGTGACTTGCTGCAGCTGTATACCTATGCTCCTTTCCAACAGTCGTTTTTTATTCCGATAGAGTTTTAATGATGGCAGGTTTTGGGGTAACTTTTCACTGAAGGGTGATAAGATGTTCATTCTGAACGGTTCCCCGTTAATGTTCCATGCAGCGGCTACTACATCGTTTGTTCCATATACATGGCTTGTGTAGAACAGTGTATTTCCTCCCGATTCCACTTGTCCTTGCACATATCGTATATCTTTTCCTACGAAAGCGATGTCGGCTGATATAGGTTCATTTTGTACTTGCTTCAATGTTTCTCCTGTAGGGCTTTCTATCTGTCCGCAGATGATATGCCCTTCATATTCCGGTATCCATTTTCCGGAAAATGTTCCGGGAGTAGCGGTCACTTGTTTTCTCCAGGTGGATTCTTCAAGAGGCGGGAGGGTTACCAGTGAATCATTACGGCTTACCGAGACAGTAAGATCGGATACTTCATCCGGTAGTCTATTAATGGTCAATTCTACGAGTTGGCGTGTGTTGTAGTTCGACCGGGAAGTTTTTATATGAATATTTTCGGTGGTAGCCGGTTTCCCTTTCGGATATATCTCGGCAGAATCCGCTAGTTCAATAGGATCGGAGTCTGATACTCGGAAAGTGTTAATTACAGCAATGGATTTTCTGAAGAACACTTTTTCTCCTTCATTCCTCATATATCGTGTGTATCCGGTCAATTCATAAATTCCCGAAGGAGCGTCTGTAGGAATCTTGACTTTGCCCGAACCGCTCCCATTGTCAAGTGCCAGTTTAAGTTGTGCTTTAGGCCGTTCAGTATTCGATATTTCTACGTATCCCACTTTGCTGAAAGAAGATGGGCGAAAATGTGTGTCAATAGTATAAAATTTGAGCCATACTTCTTCACCGGCCAAATAACACGTTTTATCCGTATGTACGTATACCCGTTCATATAATTCTTCTTGTGCTTGCAAAATCAGACAGAATAAGATAAAGAGATATAGTGTGAAAATCCGTTTCATAATTGCCTCCTTTTGTTTAAGTTATTGATGATCGTTGGGCCAGAATGAAGGCTTGTTTTTACTTCCTCCGTTGGCTTCACATTCTGTACATCTCCGTAGGGCCCAGTGGTCAATGTGAGTGCCTGTACCGACTGGACGATAACCGGCAAGGTATCTTGTCAGATATGTGCTATAGCCCTGTTCATCCATTTCGCTATCCGATACTTCTTCACAGCCACTGTATAGAGGAGGACGTTTAATTTCGTTGGGATGAATGTATATTCTCTTTTCAGAGATGTTTTTATAGACGCCTACATAACCGATCGTCCTTCGTTTGGGCTGACTGATACAACTAATGTTTCCTTGGATTTCAGAGGGTTGTGGAGTAAAGATTCCTCCCATTTCTTCATTCTGTTGCTGTACATTCAAGTAATATTCATATCCCTCTTTACTCAATGCCCGTTGCTGTACCTGTATGCTGTATAGTACAGTGAATCTGTCTTCATTGACCGGCACATCAAGTAGCTTATTATTTATGATCAGATGTTCTTTCAACTTTTCCGTAGAGCCAATCAATATATTTCTTGATATTTCCTTTTTCCAACAATAGAAAGTTGGATAATTGCTGTCTTCATAGATGCGGTTCATATCCGGATCAAAGTAGCAAGTTGTAATGTAGCTGGCTCTTATCTCCCAGTCTTCCCGATAGTTCCACATGTAGTATTGAGTTTTTCCGGGATCACCATGGGTCGATACCCGTATAGAAAGTGCTTGTTCAGGTTCTGGCTGTATCCACGAAACACTGTCTATTTCAGAAGATACCATCGGTGTGGAAGGAGACGAGGTATAAATCTCTCCGTCGTATTCTATCTCTATTCCGTAGGATACATCATCCTGCAATTCACCGATACTGACCTGGTATTTACCATCACCAAGAGCCGTTCCGAAATCACTTCGATAGCCGTCGCTGCCTACTACAGCAATTCTGGCATAAATGTTTCGATAATCTTCCGGCATGTCTTCGGATAGTGGAATACTTTTGCTTAATGAGAATATGGCTTCTGTATTAGCGATAATGTCGCCGGTTACTACCAGCAATTCTTCATCGGAAGAAGGTAGTTGTGCGTTGTATTCTGAAACACAACCTGTCAGGCAGAGTAGTAACAGATAGATTTTATATTTTGATTTCAGCATGGTGTTAGAATTTTATGTTATACGTAATGAAAGGAATCGGAACTCCGAAAATAGACATCTGGTATCCTTTTATTTGTCCTTCTTCCGGCATATAATAAATAGAATACACATTCTTTCTTCCGGTTACATTGTATACCCCAATCGAAATAGAACTATGTGTCAACAGGGTCAGATGATGGCTGGGTTCTATATTAAAAGAGATGTCTGTACGAAAGTAATCCGGTATGCGGTATGAGTTTCTTTCCGTATAGTAAACTCGCATCGATTGCGTTGATTCATCATAATACTGTCCGGCAGGTATGGTAGTGGGGCGTCCTGTGCTATAATCCACGTTGATTGACATACTGTATCGATGCGTAAATTTGTAATTACCTACAAACTTAAAGTCGTGAGGCTTATCGTATTCTGTAGGATACCAGTCACCGTTATTCACCGGTTTCTCAATTCGTTTATCATTCTGTCTCAAGAAGGTACGTGAATACGTGTAACTCATCCATCCGTTGAGCTTACCGACTTGTTTTTTTACCTGCAATTCTACGCCATAAGCATGTCCCTGCGTGTTGATGACGTCAGTTTCAATATGGTGGTTCATAAGTAGCTTTGCTCCTCCACGATAATCCAGGTAATCGGACATTCGTTTGTAATATCCTTCCACAGAATATTCCCAGATGCCACTCGGAGAATTTAGATAAAGTCCGGCTGCGGCTTGCCAGCCTCTTTGGGGTTTGATGTTCACATCGCTCAACTTCCATGTATCCGTTGGCGACATAATGACAGTGTTCGACAACTTATGAATATATTGCCGCATCGAGTTAAATCCGGCTTTGACCGAGAAATTATCTGTGAAGGCATACCGGGCGGATAACCGGAATTCCGGCCCATGATAAGTCTTCATGAATTTTCCTGCTCCTGCAGTGATGGTGTCCGTTATGGTCGATTCGTGTGGGAGCATGCCTGATGCATATTGATAGTACGAACGTGGACCGAGTGCACTGAACAGTGAGTAACGGATACCTGCGTTGACCGATAGTTTGGGAGTGATTTCCCATTCATCACCTAAATAAAATGCCGTTTCCAAGGCTTTATCCTTTTGTAAAACGTCCTTTTTTACAAATGATTCACTTCCTTCAGGTTCATAAGTACCCGAATTGATATGATAGAGCATGGACTTGAAACCAAAGTTGAGCGTGTGCTTATCGGCCAGTATGTTTGTGAAGTCTGCTTTGACAAAATACTGATTAATATCAAATGAAAGTTTATAAGCAGCTGATGCATTGACGGTCTCGCGGTTATTGTAATCGTAATGATCGTATCCGGCGGAGAAGTATCCTATCAATTTTTCGTTAAATACAGCTCTCCATCGTGCGGAAGCATTGAGATTATTGTAGCCGTATTTTTCGTTTGAATTGAAAGCGAAACGGTCATGACTATAGTATCCGTAGACATTAAGACTATGTTTGTCATTGAATTTATGTGCCACAATAGCAGCCAAATCATAAAAGCCGGCGGTACCGTTTTTGTATCCGCTTTTCTCCGGAAGCTGCTTCATGATCCAGTCAGAATACGTAGTACGCCCACTTAGTAATACAGACGTTCTGTCTTTGATAATCGGAATCTCCAGATTCAGTTTACTCGTTACCAGACCGATACCGGCCGAACCGGTGAATTTTTCTTTATTGGCTTCTTTACCGGTGATATCCAGAATGGATGAAATACGTCCACCATATTGTGCCGGGATGCTGCTTTTATATATCTCGGCTTCTTTTACCATATCTGAATTGAAGGCTGCAAAAAAGCCGAATAAATGGTTCGGGTTATAGATGGTTCCGTCATTTAGCAGAATTAGATTCTGGTCGGTAGCTCCACCACGTACGTTGAAGCCGCTTGAAGCTTCACCTACTGTTTTTACACCGGGTAAAGCCTGTACCATCTTTAAAATGTCTACTTCTCCCAAAGCCATCGGGATATTCTTCAATTGGGTTGGACGCAGTGTTTCTGCACCTAATTGCGTACTTTTCACATTTTGTATACGTCCGGAAGTAATGGTTACTTCGTCCAGCATATGCGTAGTTTCTTCAAGTTCGATGTCCAGTGTACCATCACTGTAAAGCATAATTTGTCGACGGGTATCTTTAATGTTAAGTCCTTTGATATCAATTTGTTTGTGTCCGGTAGGAAGTTCAAGAGTAAAGTTTCCCTTAACATCTGTTGTCGTCGCAATCCATGGGTCCTTTAAAATCAGATTGATGCCTATCATGGGCTCACCGGTTTTAAAGTTAGTAACTTGCCCTTTGAGTACCGCTTTTCGTGGTGGTTGCTTGATTCGTACATCTCCCACATTATACACTTTGTTTTCTGAAGATGCCTTTTCAGGTTCTCCGCTTAGGTAAGTATATACGTCACCATAATAACTTTCGCCTTTTTCCGGTTCTCCGGTCAGTTTAGCAGGTAATAGCGTGATGAGTTCCTGCTCTTTCAGCACGAATAAATTGTTTCCGGATACTGACAATTTATAAGGAGTCGGCTCAAGTGCTTCTTTTAATTGTTGCAGGGGTGAAGCTTTTCCTTTCACCAAAACCTTGAAAGGAGCACTAATAGTGGTGAAAACCCTATAGGGTGTATTTTTTTCTACAGTCTCCAATAAGGAGTCAATAGTTATACTGTCGGCAGGAAGTGAGAGGGGGTGTTGAGCCGTCATTTGTTGCGGCCATGCAAATAGTAGGGGCAACATCCATAAGTATGTACTTTTTTTCATCGTGTTTGTTTTTGGTCTATCAATTCTTCACAAAAGTTAGTAAGAGCGATTAATGAGGCATCAGCGTCATGGCGAAAATTAAGTTTATGTTTTCGTGCGTAACGTTTTATCAGTTTATGTTGCTCCGGAAAGATCTTGGCAAACGACTTGTTGTTACTGACGGGATAATATATCCCATTGTATTCCAGATAATATTTTACTCCGTATATGAAGTATTCAGTTTGATGTTTGCGGGTTTTGGCTATTTTTTCTACGTTGATCTGAGCAACGGAGTATGTTTTTCGTGCCAGCAGTCTCAGTCGCTTTCCGTCTTGTAGTAATTCGTAAAATCCCTTATTGAGATCTGTCTTCTTTGTCGGACGGAAATAGATAAATGTAGTATTGTGCAAGTTGACTTGTTCGATTCCTTCATTATTGATAATCATGCTGTAATGGCTGTCAGGAGTCAGTGCACAAAGTTGGTCTTTGTGTAAATCCAAATGAAGATCCAGTCCCGGGTATCGGTTTCCTTTGAAGATAATCTCTCCTGTGGTAAATTCATCACCTTGAAAATAAGGAAGATTGTCGTATTGGGCAAGACTGTATGTTAATTCGATTTCACCATTGTAAATAGTAACATAGTCTCCTGCTGCTTTTAAGTAGTTTTCTATTGGATAAGTTTGCGAGTAAATGGCTTCTCCATTGAATAATAACGCAGTAATGGCCAGTATGTGCCTTAAGTAATGTCGGTTTTTCATAAAATGTTGTGCCTTAGTTTGTGATTAGATAAATGGTTCTTATTACAAAGATACCCGAAAAAGTTTTGCTATTTTGATTTTTGTGTTAAAAGAGATTAATTAGAACCATTAATAATCGTATCACGTTTGCCCTGTTCTCTTTTTTTAAGCTAAAAAGAACAAATCTTTAAACTTTAATTTGTTACTTTGTTAATTATGTATTGATACTTAAACTTTTAATATATGAGAATTAAACTGATTTGTATTATCGTGTTACTTTCTATGGGGATGATGTCATGGACACATGCTCAATCATACGATAGATTATGGAAGCAAGTGGAGCAGGCCCAGCAGAAAAGTTTGCCCCAAACAGTTGTCCGATTAACCGGTGAAATTTATCAAAAAGCTAAAGCAGAGAAGAATTCTCCTCAAATGCTGAAAGCTTATATTTGGCAGATGAAATTTAGGGAAGAGATTACTCCGGATAGCTTTTACGTGTCGTTGAATGGCTTAGAGCAGTGGGCGGTGACTACGGACAAGCCATTGGACCGTGCAATCCTGCATTCGCTTATCGGTAGTATGTATGCAGATTATGCTTCCCAAAACCGTTGGAAACTGAATCAACGTACGGATTTGGAAGAAGAAGCTCCCTCTGTTGATATCCGGGAGTGGAGTAAGAATCAGTTTGTAACTAAAGTAATGACAGAAATAGCCGTAACATTTCAAGACTCTTTGCTACTGCTCGATACTTCCTCCCGAAGCTACATCCCTTTTGTGGAACTTGGAGCAACCAGTGATTACTATCATCATGATATGTATCATTTGTTGGCTTCCCGTGCCATTACTTCGTTGGAGAATCTGTCCGGATTTGGCCGTGATTCTTTAATAAATGTACGCATTGAAGAAATTTATCAGCATATGATGAATTCATATCGTCGGACTGATAATCACGATGCTCTGTTGCTTACTACTTTGGATTATTTGCAGTGGAAGAGGCGTACTGATATCGATTTTCGGCCTTATCGTGCTCCGGAGGGGAAACTTGGCTTGACACAGGATCCTTATTTGGCTGCACTGGACAAACTGATTGCCGAAAATAAGTCACATGATGTCTGTGCAGAAGTTTATTTGCTCAAGGCACAGGCGGCAATGGATGCAGGAGTGCCCGCTTCTGCGTTACAATTGTGCGAAGAGGCTATCTCTCGCTATCCGGACTATCGCCGCATCAATGCTCTGAAAGAACTGAAGCAAGAAATTCTGCGTCCGGATCTGACAGTGCAATCCCCGTCAACAGTTTATCCGGGTGAGGAGTTTGATTTAAAAGTCAGCTTTAAAAATTTGAAAGACTTTACGGTAGAGTTGTATGCAATTAATTTACCGGCACGTCCGAATACGGTGGAAGCACCCAATGACGCATTTCTAAAAAAACATGGACGTTTACTTTCATCGGAACATTATGTTCTCTTCCCGTCGGATGACTATAAAGTGAAAGATTCCATCTACCACATAAAGGCACCTGAAACAGGACTGTACGCCCTCCGTGTTATTCCGGGTGTTAAGGTTCGTTCCAATGTTTCAAAATTTCTCTATTCTACTTGCTTTAAAGTTCTTACCCGATCTCTACCTTCTAATCTGAGTGAGGTAGCTATTCTCGATGCTATGAGTGGCAAGCCTTTGCAGGGTGTTGTTCTTTCATTCTTCGATCGACAGAACAAACAACTTCTGACAGCTACTACCAATACCGAAGGGAAAGTACAGTTTGCTTCGTCGGAAAAATATAGGTATCTGACTGCTGCCAAAGGGAATGATACAGCTATGCCGCAGATGTATTTATGGGGAGGAGATTATAATTTTGCAGACCATTCAAAACCTGTTTCTGTGGTAACTTTGCTTACCGACCGTTCTGTTTATCGTCCGGGGCAGACTGTCTATGTAAAAGGCATTGCCTATGAACAGTATCCTGACTCTGCCCATGTGATTGCGGGACAGGAATATACGCTGACTCTTTCGGATGCCAATGGGCAAGAAATCAGTGCAAAGAAGCTGCGTACCAATGATTTTGGATCTTTCACCGCAGAATTTGTTTTACCGTCTGTTTGTTTGAACGGTACTTTCAGTTTGAATACTCAAAACGGATTTCGTTCCATTCGTGTAGAGGATTACAAACGTCCTACATTTGATATTACTTTTGAGCCGGTGACTGAAAGTTATCGATTGGGAGATCGTGTCGAGTTGAAAGGGAGTGTAAAAACTTTCAGTGGTGTGCCGTTACAGGATATTCCTGTTACTTATACCATTACCCGCTCATTGTATACTTGGCGGATGTGGGGGATGAATCCGGTTATTTTGGCCTCTGACACTGTCCGTTTGGGAGTAGATGGAAACTTCGAAATTCCTGTGGATCTGAAACCAGACACTTCGAATCCCGATTTGGGAGACGGTGATAATACCTCTTTATATTATGACTATAAAGTGCAGCTTTCAGTAACCAATGTCGCAGGTGAAACGCAAACCTCAGAAACAAGTCTGCGGGCAGGAAAGACCTCTTTGTTATTGTTTGCTGATATATCCGGACTGATTTGCAAGGATGATTCTATGAAAGCGACTTTTCGGGTAAATAATCTGGATCGTAAACCGGTCAGTGTCGAAGGCAGTTACCGGTTGTTTTTGATTTCCGATTATCAGAAATCAAAACCCTTGAAAGAACAGGACGTTTCCGATCAACCGGCTCTTTCCGGTTCGTTTAGGTCCAATGAAGAGATCTTGTTGTCCGATTGGAAAAAACTTCCTTCAGGTGCTTACAAACTTGTAGCTTCGGTGAAAGATGATCAAGGCCGTAAGGTAGATGCGGAAAAGGTAGTGATTCTTTTTGCTTCCGATGATAAGCGTCCTCCGGTATCTATGCCTTTGTGGTGTTATGAAGTGAATACCCGGTTTGATGCAGCACATCCTGCCCTGTTCTATTTTGGTACTTCCGAAAAAGATACTTATGTCTTAATGGATGTGTTCTGTGGTAATAAGCATCTGGAGAGTAAGCTTCTTCATTTGTCCGATTCTCTTGTTCGTTTTGAATATCCGTATCGGGAAGCCTACGGGAATGGTTTGGGTATTACCTTTGTATTTGTTCGTAAAGGTGTTGTTTACGAACAGGAGGTAAGCCTGATAAAACGTTTGCCCGATCATAACTTGAATATGCGTTGGGATGTATTCCGTGATAAATTACGTCCCGGGCAGGAAGAGGAATGGAAACTGACTATCCGTAATCCACAGAAATCACCTGTTTTGGCCGAAATGCTGGCTACTATGTATGATGCCTCTTTGGATAAAATTTGGAAGACCAACCAGTCATTGCAATTACATTATCAACTTTCTGTCCCCATTGCTCGTTGGAGGAGAGATTATGTTGGCTCAAACTATTTTTATTTTGGTTTCCGCCGGACTGATTTGAAGGTGCCTCCGTTTAGCTATGATCATTTTGACTTGCCTCCGGTTTTATATGCGGTTGCCGAAATGTTGTCGGTCACCAATGATGCTGCTCCGACTACCCGATATGCACGTCTGCGCGGAATGGGTGCTGCAAAACCACAAATGAAGAGCGCTGCCGTAGCCGATGTCGTTTTCGAATCTGAAATGGTTCCTGTTACGGAAGAGAGCGGAATGGCAATGTCAATGGACAATGCCGATATGGGTAGGACAACAGATATAGAGTTACGTACCGACTTTGCGGAAACTGCCTTCTTTTATCCGCAGCTTCACACTAACGTTCAGGGTGAGGTCAGTTTCTCTTTCCGTATGCCTCAAAGTCTCACGACCTGGAATTTCCGAGGATATGCTCATACACAAGATATGATGACAGGGCAGATGGATGCTACTGCTGTTACCAGTAAAGAGTTTATGCTTACTCCGAATCTACCTCGGTTTGTCCGGGTAGGAGATCACACTTCCATGGCTGCTTCTGTTAGTAATCTGACCGGTAAAAATCTGTCTGGTACTGTGAAACTGGTACTTTTCGATCCAATGACAGATCAGGTAATATCGACCCAACAGAAGAAATTTAATGCCGGAGCCGGACAGAGTGTCGGTGTAAGTTTCTTGTTCACAGTAACCGATAAATATGAACTTTTGGGATGCCGGATGATTGCCGAAGGAGGAAATTTCAGTGATGGAGAGCAGCATTTGCTTCCGGTTCTCAGTGATAAGGAGAACTTGACAGAGACTTTGCCCATGCCTGTTCGTGGCGAGCAAACACGTACTTTTTCTTTGGCCGATCTGTTCAATCACCATAGTAAGACTGCGACCAACCGCCGTTTAACTGTAGAGTTTACTTCCAATCCGGCTTGGTATGCAGTGCAAGCATTACCGGCACTATCACAACCTCGGAATGATGATGCTATTTCGTGGGCTACTTCCTGGTATGCCAATACAATGGCTTCTTATATCATGAATGCTCAGCCACGTATTCAGGCAATATTTGATAGTTGGAAACTCCAGGGAGGCACTAAAGAAAGCTTCTTGAGTAATTTGCAAAAAAATCAGGAAGTGAAGAATATCCTTCTTTCTGAATCTCCTTGGGTGATGGAAGCGACTTCGGAAAGCGAACAAAAAGAGCGTATTGCCACTTTATTCGATTTGAATAATATCCGTAACAGTAATACAGCAGCTTTGTTGAAATTAAAGGAACTTCAGTTACCTGATGGTTCGTGGAGCTGGTATAAAGGAATGGACGGAAGTCTTTTTGTCACCGACTTCATTGTAGAACAGAATGCACGTATAGCCCTGCTTACAGGGAAGCCGCTGGAGGGAGGAGCGCTGGATATGCAACAAGCAGCTTTCGGTTATCTCCATAAAGAAGCCTTGCAGGAATATCGTTCTATCCGTGAGGCAGAAAAGGTTGGCAATAAATCAGAGGGAATTTCACGAAGTGCATTGAAGTATCTTTATTTGATTGCTGTCTCTGGCGAGAAAGTTCCGGCATCGGTGAAAGAAGGTTATGATTACTTCCTATCCAAAGTTGCTCCATCATTGTCTCAACAATCCGTCACCGAGAAGGCCTGGTCGGCTATTGTATTACAGAAGGCAGGTAAGGTAAAAGAAGCTCAGGAGTTTATGGCATCTCTCAAAGAATATCTTACTCAAACAGACGAGCAAGGCATGTTCTTTGATAGGACTGATAGTCCGTATGCTTGGAATAATTTAAAAGTGCCTGCCCATGTTGATGTAATGGAGGCTTTTGAGATGGTAGGCAGCAATGCCACGATTGTTGAAGAAATGAAAATGCGGCTTTTAAAACAGAAGCAAACTCAACAGTGGGATTCTCCGGTAGCCACAGCCGATGCTGTTTATGCTTTGCTTTACCGGGGTACTAATTTATTGGATAATCAGGGAGACGTGCGTATTGTCCTTGGCAATGAAGTTTTAGAAACGATAAGTCCTGCCAAGACGACTGTTCCGGGATTAGGCTATATCAAAAAGACTTTTACCGATAAGAAGACCGTGAATACCGATGAGATTATCGTTGAAAAGAGAGATCCGGGTATTGCCTGGGGAGCAGTTTATGCACAGTTCGAAGAGAATCTTGATAAAGTGGTTCGCCAGGGAAGTGGGTTGAATGTTGATAAGAAATTGTATGTAGAGACGATTGTTAATAATAATCGCCGGTTACAGCCGGTTATCGGTAAAACTCAATTAAAGGTTGGTGATAAAGTAGTTGTTCGTCTGACCGTTCGTCTCGATCGTACAATGGACTTTGTACAATTGAAAGATCAACGTGCTGCTTGTCTTGAACCGGTAGAGGTCCTGTCCGGATATCGTAATGTCGGTGATGTCGGTTGTTATGTTGCAGTAAAAGATGCTTCTACCGATTTCTTCTTCGATACTTTGAATAAGGGGACTTATGTTTTAGAATACAGTTATCGTGTAGATCGTGCGGGAAGTTATGAAGCAGGAATTGCTACTATTCAAAGTGCCTATGCACCCGAATATGCTGCCCATTCAGCTTCTGCCCGTTACGAAGTTTCTCAGTAAATAGAACTCTGTCTTTTTCAAGATGCAGATACTTGGATTATGTAAGTATCTGCATCTCTTTTTTATTTTTAGTTTATAATCTTTGAATTATATTATAATATTTTCATTAAAATGGTTTTTGTTGCAAATAAAACTTATCTTTGTAGGATATGATTGTTAAACCTTAAATCTATTTTTATGAAAATAAAAAAATTATTTACTATTCTAACAGTGCTTTGTTTCTCTGCTTTAGCAGGAGTTGTGTTTCTTAAATCCGTAGATAATAAAAAGAATGCCAGAGATATTGCATTGGCAAATGTTGAATCTCTTGCTAATGCTGAAGGTGATGGTATAGGGAATGAGGATAATCCATCAACTACGATAAAAAAGTGTGTAAGCTCCAGTGAATTTACAAAAGATGATTCTACGGGAGAGTATTATTTGGTGTGTAATTCAGGAACTACCGAAAGCGTTATTTACCGTTGTCCATCTGGTACTACCGAAGGTCACAAAGATTGGATATATAGTTTTCTTTATTGTACGAGATAGTTAACTAATACATGTTAGAATGATGGTTTTAAAAAATAAATGGAAGAATAGGTTTATTTTAATCCTTTTCATGGTCGGATTTGTTTTTTTTGCTTGTAAAGAAGAGACGGATCTTTACTTTAATGGTGATATAACAGTTATCAAATCGTTTGATAACGATACTTTGTTGTCTCCGGTAAAAGTAGAGCTTGAAGATATTTATGACGGTTCAGTATTAGCGTATGACTCATTATTGTTTTTTACTTCGCATAAATATAGTGATTGCTGGATGTATGTATTTAGTGTGAATAGTGGCAAACATATCGCTTCTTTATGTCCCAAAGGGCAAGGGCCAAATGACTATTTATCCTGTAAAAACTCTCAGCAGTTTATAAGGGAGAATGGCGAATTGAAGTTATGGGTCAGAGATAATGCCAAATCAGCTAGATTATTGAATATTACAAAGTCTATAGAGACAGGAGCTACTGTTTGCGATGCTATTATTCCCATGGATTGGAATAAATATTTCGTTTACCCGGCTACTACCCTGTTCTTTTTGAAAGATGGATATATATTAGGGCAAAATCAGTGTGAGGAACAGTATTCCAAAGGTAAAGAATATATTCCGCGCAAATTTTATTTATATAAAGATTCTTTGGGGAATAAAGTGAAGGAATATAAGTTGTTCAACCGACCGGTTATTTTGAAGGATGATAAATATGATGTTCTGAGTGGCATGTTTTACGCTAATCATAGTTATATACATCCAGATCAGACTAAAGTGGCCATTGCCATGCAGCGGGTTGCCCAGATCACCATATTAGATGTAAAGTCAGGAAAACAAGTAGGGTACAGGATGGATGATACGCTTGACTTCAGTGATATAGAACAAAATCTTGAGTGCATACGCTATTATTATACAAGTGCGGCTGTGAATTCACGATATATATTTGCCCTTTATATTGATCAGGCAGAAATGGGAGGTAAGTATCCTTTTAAATCAAAGACTGTCCATGTCTTCGATTGGGAAGGGCGGCCCGTATATAAGATACAGTTGGATAAGGAGATCTCTTGGATCACTTTAGATCCTCAAAATAATAGATTGTACGCTCAGGGTGAAGATGATTCGATTTGGGTCTATGATGTTTCCTGGCTTAGTAAATGAAGTATTGATGGGAAAGTTTGGAATTCTTAGTCTGATGTTCTGCACCATTGTTCTATTATCCTGTGGTAAAAAGAAAAACGTATATCCGGAACTAGAAGCTTTTATCGGAAAAGAAATTATCTTTTCCGATAAAAACTTTAATACGGTTGGTAATAAGGCTTTTAAAGACCAATTTTTACTGATATCTTATGTCGATTCGGGTAATTGTACACCTTGTAGTTTGGAGAAGATGCAATATATGAAAACAAATAAGCGTCGGTTGCTGGATACGCATACAGGAGTTCTTATGGTTGTGCATGAAAAAGATACTTTTACTGTTAATGAGGTGTTTAGACAAATGCATGTCAGTTATCCGATATTTTTTGATTCATTGGGATGTTTTAAAAAAGAAAATGGTATTTTTGATAATCCTTTATATCAAGATTTCGTTATAGACCGCTCAAATAAGGTAGTATGGTTGGGAAATCCTTTACATAATAAGCAGTCATGGCAGCAATACGAGAAAGCCATATCTATGTTAATGGATAGTGGTAAATAGTTGCTTTAAGAGTATTTACAAAAGAAGTATGCTATCATGTCTTGTGCTTAAAAATATGTAATCAATGGCAGAATCTCACTGAAAACCCCTATTTTTGTACTCTAAACAACTAATAATTATAAAACAGAGACGAATGAAACGTAGTTTACTCTTCATATTTACTTTACTTACTATTACTTTATCGGCTGTAGCTCAACCTCGTATCTCTTCTAATAAGGAGACCCATCATTTCGGACAAATCGAATGGAAACGTCCGGTTTCTGTAGAATATACTATTACCAATACAGGTGATAAACCTTTGGTACTGACTAATGTTACCACTTCTTGTGCCTGTTCGGTTGCTAACTGGACGAAAACTCCGATTGCTCCCGGAGAAAAAGGAACAGTTAGTGCTACGTTTGATGCTAAAGCGCTAGGGCACTTCAATAAGTCAATCGGCATTTACAGCAATGCACAGCCCAGTTTGGTTTATCTGAATTTTGACGGGGAGGTGGTTCAGGAAATCAAGGACTTTACTAAAACACATCCTTATGCAATCGGGCAAATCCGGATTGATCGTACAGATATTGATTTTCCGGATGCACACAGTGGAGAGAAACCGGTAATCACATTAGGAGTAGTCAATCTTTCCGATCGTCCATACGAACCTGTATTGATGCACCTTCCGCCTTATCTGAAAATGGAAACTAATCCGACCGTCCTTTTAAAGGGTAAGAAAGGAACTATTACTCTCACACTCGACACCAAACAACTAATGGATTTGGGCTTGACCCAGTCTTCTGTTTATCTGGCTCGTTTTGCCGGTGATAAAGTGGGTGAAGAGAACGAAATACCTGTGTCAGCAGTCCTTCTTCCGGACTTTTCAGGAATGACCGAACAGGATAAGGCGGTCGCTCCTGTTATTCGCCTGTCCGAATCTAAGATTGATTTAAGTCAGGTGCTGGCCAAGAAAAACAAAGCCAGACGAGACATTGTTATCACTAATACAGGTAAATCTCCTCTGCAAATTAGCAAACTGCAAGTGTTTAATCCGGCAGTGGGGGTTGCTTTGAAAAAAACTGTACTGCAACCGGGTGAAAGTACTCGGTTGAGGGTGACTGTTCTGAAAAAGAACCTTGGAAAGAAAAAGAGACATTTACGTATCCTGATGATCACCAATGATCCGGTGCAACCGAAAGTGGAGATCGATGTAAAAGCTACGAATAACGAATCACATAATTAATATCTGCCATGGAACATCCTGAGAATAACGAAGCGTATAAAGGTTTGGTTGTGAATGCAGGCATTGAACAACCGTCATCTGTAAATCCTTATCTGAAACGGAAGGTAAAGAAGCGTCAATTGTCGGTTAGTGAGTTTGTGGAGGGAATTGTCAAGGGAGATGTGACGATCTTGAGTCAGGCTGTGACTTTGGTAGAAAGTGTGCGTCCTGAACATCAAGCTACTGCCCAGGAAGTTATTGAAAAATGTCTGCCTTATTCCGGAAATTCAATCCGTGTAGGTATCAGTGGTGTACCGGGAGCCGGTAAAAGCACCTCGATTGATGTTTTTGGATTGCACGTTCTCGAAAAGGGAGGTAAGTTAGCGGTTTTAGCCATCGACCCGAGCAGTGAACGCAGCAAAGGAAGTATTTTGGGTGATAAAACCCGTATGGAGCAGCTTTCAGTGCATCCTAAATCATTTATACGTCCCAGCCCTTCCGCCGGTTCTTTGGGGGGAGTAGCCCGTAAAACCCGTGAAACAATCATTCTGTGTGAAGCGGCCGGCTTCGATAAGATATTTGTAGAGACGGTGGGAGTGGGACAGAGTGAAACGGCTGTTCACTCGATGGTCGATTTCTTTCTGTTGATTCAGTTGGCCGGTACGGGAGACGAACTTCAAGGTATTAAACGCGGTATCATGGAAATGGCAGATGGTATTGTGATTAATAAGGCTGATGGTAGCAATATCGATAAAGCCAAATTAGCCGCTGCTCAGTTCCGTAATGCTTTGCATCTTTTTCCCGCTCCCGATTCCGGATGGACACCGCGTGTACTCACATATTCCGGATTCTACAATCTTGGGGTAAAGGAAATATGGGATATGGTGTATGAGTATATCGATTTTGTGAAAGGTAATGGCTATTTTGAATACCGCCGTAACGAACAAAGTAAATACTGGATGTATGAAAGCATCAATGAACAGTTACGTGACAGTTTCTATCATAATGCCAAGATCGAATCGATGTTACAAGAAAAGGAGCAACAAGTGCTCAGGGGAAATCTGACCTCTTTTGTTGCTGCCAAGAGCCTACTCGATACCTATTTTGAAGATCTGAAATAATGATAAAGGTGTGTCAAAATTCTGTGGTGAGTTATGACACACCTTCCAAATCTGCTTTCGATTTACTTTGAGTCACAAAGTAGACTCCAAGAAATACCAATGCGATCGCAACCCCTTTTTCCCAGCCGAAGCTTCCGATTCCCATTAAAATAGCAGCAATAGAAGCAACAATAGGCTGTACATAATTATACATGCTTACTACTGTAGGGCGCATTAGTTTTTGCGCGGTCATGATGCAGATGTAAGCAATGAAACTTCCACATAGTACCACATAAAGTACTTGATAGATGGCGGCTGTCGAAATACTGTCCCATTTAATGCTTGCTATATCCTGGTATGAGAAAGGAATATAACAGATGGATGCATAGATAAACATCCACTTATTAATCGTGATGGCCGAATAGCGTTGGGATAACCCTTTGAATACGGTTAAATAGATGGAGAAGCTAAGTTGCGCAATCATGCAAAGTAAATCTCCCCAAATGCTTCCTCCTCCTGCACTTACTGCCTGACTGCTTAGAATTAAGATTAACGCTCCCATTGCTCCGATAAAGATGCCCAAAACCTTTTTGTTGGTAACCGGTTCTTTCAGATAGATAGCTGCCACAATCATGGTGATGATAGGTGAAGTTGTTGTTACGATAGATGCGTCTATCGGAGAAGTGAGAGACAATCCGAATATAAATATCCCCTGATTGAAAACAAGGGCAAACAGAGAAGCAAAAAAAATCTTCACCATGTCACGGTGTCCTACCTGCTCTTGTTTGCAGAAAGCGGAAAGTATCCAGAAAGCTGCTGCGGCACCTACCATGCGGAAGGTGGTTACCGAAAGCGCTGAGAACTCTGCCAATGCCGATTTACCGATGGGGGACATCAGCCCCCACATCACGTTGGCTGTAAATGCCAATGCGTGTCCTTTCAGATTCTTATCAATCTCCATACCGAAAATGTTACCTTTATTGAAAACTGATGCAAAAGTAACCAATTTATCGTTTGAATTTTCTATATTTGTTTAATTTAAATGCAACCATTTATGGAACTATCAGCCAATTATATCAAACGAATTGAAATAGACGGATTATGGGACCGTTTCAATATAGTCTGGGACCTTCGTCCGGATGTCAATATACTATCCGGAATCAATGGAGTTGGAAAAACCACTATCCTGAATCGATCGGTCGGGTATCTCGAGCAACTGTCGGGTGAAGTGAAGAGTGATGAAAAAAACGGAGTACATATCTTTTTCGACAATCCCGAAGCTACTTACATTCCTTATGATGTTATCCGTAGTTACGATCGTCCGCTTATTATGGGGGATTTCACAGCCCGTATGGCAGATAAGAATGTAAAGTCCGAACTCGACTGGCAACTCTATCTGTTGCAGCGCCGTTATCTGGATTATCAAGTCAATATAGGCAATAAGATGATCGAGCTGTTGAGCAGCAATAACGAGGAAGAACGTAGTAAAGCAGCCACGCTTTCCATTGCTAAACGTCGTTTTCAAGACATGGTTGACGAACTATTCAGCTATACCCGTAAAAAAATAGACCGTAGACGCAATGATATTGCTTTCTATCAGGATGGTGAACTTCTGTTTCCTTACAAACTTTCTTCCGGCGAAAAGCAGATGTTGGTTATTCTGCTTACTGTACTTGTACAGGATAATGCCCATTGCGTATTGTTCATGGACGAGCCCGAAGCTTCTTTGCATATCGAATGGCAGCAAAAGCTGATATCGATGATCCGTGAACTGAATCCGAATGTGCAGATTATACTAACGACACATTCTCCTGCAGTGATCATGGAAGGATGGCTCGATGCTGTGACCGAAGTAAGTGATATTGCAACCAGCTATAAGTAGCATTTAACTAAAACACGACCTATGGCAATCAGTCTCAAAGACAATCTGACTTCTTCCTATTTCAATGCTGCTCATAAGTTATACTCTAAAAAGGCGCGCCGCCGGATTGTAGCTTATGTTGAGAGTTATGACGATGTAGCTTTCTGGCGTACACTGCTTGAGGAGTTTGAGGACGAAGAACATTATTTTCAGGTGATGCTTCCTTCGGCTACATCCTTGGCTAAAGGCAAGAAAATGGTACTGATGAATACCCTTAATACGGCCGAGTTAGGCAAAAGTCTGATTGCCTGTGTAGATAGCGATTATGACTTTTTGTTGCAAGGAGCTACTGCTACTTCACGTAAAATCAATCGTAATAGATATATTTTTCAGACCTATGCTTATGCTATTGAAAACTATCATTGTTATGCCGATAGCTTGCATGAGGTCTGTGTGCAAGCCACTTTGAACGACAGACACCTGATTGACTTCAATGAGTTTATGAAACGATACTCTCAGATTGCTTATCCGCTTTTCCTGTGGTCTGTCTGGTTTTATCGTCGTCATGATACTTATACGTTTACTATGAGTGAATTTAATGCCTGTGTTCGTTTGCACGATGTCAGCTTGAGGCATCCGGAACGTTCTTTGGAGGCAGTGAGGCGTTCGGTAACGTCTAAACTTTCTGAGTTATCCACGCGTTTTCCACAAGGTATCGAAGAGGTCGACAAGTTATCGGTCGAATTAAAAGAACTTGGAGTGCTTCCTGATACAACATATCTGTTTATTCAGGGGCATCACATCATGGACAATGTCGTGATGAAAGTATTGACTCCCGTTTGTACAGCCCTGCGACGCGAACGGGAACAAGAAATCAAAAAATTGGCGGAACATGACGAACAATTTCATAATGAACTGACTTGTTATCAAAACAGTCAGGTCAATGTGGAGGTAATGCTTCGCAAAAATAGTGCTTACAAAGATTTATACCTTTATCAATGGTTGAAAGAAGACATAAAAGAGTTTTTATATGGAACAGATAACCGAAAAAATAAATGACTTATTCGTTTCCTGGGGATTTGACTCCAGTGAAGTAGGTCCCATTATGACACTGGTACTGATTATTGGCATTGCCTTTTTAGCCGATCTTATTTGTCGTAACATTCTTTTAAGAGTAGTTGCTAAACTAGTGAAAAAGACCAAAGCAACCTGGGATGATATTGTGTTCGACCGTAAAGTTTTGATTTACCTCAGTCACCTTGTCCCCCCCATCATTATTTATGTGTTGATTCCTTTGGCAATTCCGAATGTAAGTGCCCTCGATTTTATCCGTCGTATCTGCATGATTTATATCATTGCGGTTTTTCTGCGTTTTATCAGTGCATTTCTGTCGGCTGTTTATCATGTATACAGTGAGCGAGAACAGTTTCGTGATCGACCATTGAAAGGTTTGTTGCAAACGGCACAAGTGATACTATTTTTCATTGGAGGAATTGTTGTTATCAGTGTATTGATAGATAAATCTCCGATGGTATTGCTCACCGGGCTTGGTGCTTCGGCTGCCATCCTGATGTTGGTGTTTAAAGACAGTATCATGGGATTTGTGTCCGGCATTCAACTTTCTGCAAATAATATGCTGAAAGTAGGTGACTGGATTGCTATGCCCAAATACGGAGCCGACGGTACGGTGATTGAAGTGACGCTCAATACGGTGAAGGTGCGCAATTGGGACAATACCATCACTACCATCCCTCCCTATCTGCTGGTCAGCGATTCTTTTCAGAATTGGCGGGGTATGCAAGAGTCCGGTGGACGGCGTGTGAAGCGTTCTATCAATATCGATATGAACAGTGTAAGATTCTGTACCCCCGAAATGTTGGCTAAATATAAGAAAATCCAATTGTTGACCGATTATGTGGAGCAGACCGAGCAGGTGGTGAAAGAGTATAATAAAGAACATCACATAGACAACTCTATCTTGGTCAATGGGCGACGCCAGACCAATCTCGGAGTATTCCGTGCCTATCTGACCAACTACTTGAAAAGTCTTCCCGATGTCAATAAGAACCTCACTTGTATGGTACGGTATCTTCAGCCCACCGAACAAGGTATTCCGGTCGAACTTTACTTTTTTTCTGCTGTGAAAGAGTGGGTACCTTACGAAGGAATTCAGGCCGATGTATTCGATCATCTGCTTGCCATTGTTCCGGAATTTGGTTTGCGCGTATTCCAGAATCCTACGGGAGAAGATTTTCGGGAGTGGAATAGAAGAAATTAAAAAAGTGTGTTATATTTGTGGCTAATAATACTATATTAGCTATGAATGCACTACAAAGCAACATTATTCGGGAGATCACTCCGCTGTCCGATAAGGATTGTTTCTACATTGCCGAACGGTATAAAACGGAGTTTACTTATCCCATTCACAATCATGCCGAATTTGAGCTGAACTTTACGGAGAAAGCAGCCGGTGTGCGACGGATCGTCGGTGATTCGGCAGAAGTGATCAGTGATTATGATTTGGTTCTGATTACCGGAAAGGATTTGGAACATGTCTGGGAGCAGCATGATTGTCATTCGAAAGAGATCCGTGAAATAACGATTCAGTTCTCTTCCGATCTTTTCTTCAAAAGTTTTATCAATAAGAATCAGTTCGATTCTATTCGTGATATGCTTGAGAAAGCTCAGAAAGGTCTTTGTTTTCCGATGTCCGCCATCCTGAAAATTTATCCCCTTCTCGATACGCTGGCATCCGAGAAACAGGGGTTTTATGCTGTCATCAAGTTCTTGACCATACTTTATGAACTGTCACTTTTCAATGAAGAGGCCCGTACGTTGTCAAGTTCTTCCTTCGCGAAAATCGGCATTCATTCGGATAGCCGCCGTGTGCAGAAAGTGCAGGAATATATTAATGCCCATTATCAAGAAGAGATCCGCCTGAATCAGCTGGCCGATATGGTAGGAATGACTCCGGTATCTTTCAGTCGCTTCTTTAAATTGCGTACCGGTAAGAATCTTTCGGACTATATCATTGACATTCGTTTGGGGTTTGCTGCCCGCCTGCTGGTTGATTCTACTATGTCTATTGCTGAAATCTGTTATGAATGCGGGTTTAATAATCTTTCTAATTTCAATCGGATCTTCAAGAAAAAGAAAGAATGTTCGCCCAAAGAGTTTCGTGAAAACTACAGGAAGAAAAAGAAACTGGTATAATTTTATGTGAGAATGCCTACCGAAAGATAGGAATCTTTTCTCATTTGGTAATGGAGTAAATATTGTTTCTTTAATTGATTCGGTAAAAATGATTTTTCGACTAAATCTTGTACTTGTTCTGCCTTTTGGCAAAAGCTTATTAGCTCTTTATGAACTCTTTTGGGGGGAATGCCGATGCGGATACCAAATTCTATGAATTCTTTTCCTGTAACCGCACCGTCATTTCCGTTTAACGTATTCTCTTTAAACAAGCCACGTTGTAAAGCAAATACATGATCATCAAAAATATGCAGTCTGGTATTTAGCAAATCATATGCCGGAGCAAGTATAAAATCTCCAGAAGGAGTTTCTAACAAAGAGAAATTTTTAGCATGAGCATCTCCATTTGAAAAAAGGAAGTTGAAAATAACTAATCGAAAGAATTTTAGAACCTCTACAGATGATGCTGAGACGTACTGTTTGATAATATCCGCCATCTCTTCATAACTTAATACATCATATTTGTAGTTGGGACCTTTATTCCCCTTTGATATTCCGGCTAAAGAAGCAAAATCTTCTTTTCTGAATTTTCTTCCATTGGGTGCAATGTCAAAACGTCGTGTGATATAGGCAGGTTCATCATTTTGAAAAAAACAGAGCCCATTGGCTGCTGTAGGAATATTGTAAACTTGCGAGGCTATTTGCATGGTTAAGTGTTCATTGGCCGGACTTATCTCTTTGTTGGCATATTCAGAAAGTTTGGTTTTAAGTAACAATGTGGCTTGCTCCTGTTCCAGTGATAGTCTCATTTGCCCATTATCTACTACAAGAGAGTATTTTTGTTGAGCTCCGGATATAGACATGTGTTTGTTGTTATCCTGAAATTCTTTTTGTTCCGTTTCATTATTGTCCATGCCATTGTATGGCAGTATATGGTTTACCTTTTGGCTATTGAACAGCTCTTTCAATGCAACAGGCGAATAGGTTGAGAATCCCTTTTGTAAAGTAGAAGGACAGCAAGTTAATTCAATCATAGTCGAGAGGTTTTATGGTTACAGCCCCAGCCGTGTCGGTATGTGCTGTAGCTAATAAAATACCAAAATCATCTTTTTCATCAATCTGCAATAATCTTGCCTGAACGATGCGGTTGTGCCCTTCTGACAGCATGTTGGCAAAAAAAGGAAATAGATAATGGGAAGTATATTCCTGTTGTTGTTTTGTCAATGTCAGGCTTATGGAGGGCTTTGATGGATCATTGAAATATTCGTCATCATAGCGAAATTTATATTCGTTAGAAGATAATTCCGTAATAATGCCTACCCGTTCTTTATTCAAGTATACGACTCCTTGTCTCATAGATATCCCTCCTTATTTTTAATTTTCAGAGAAAGTTCTAATCCTAATACCTCCAATATGGCATAGAGCTTTTGAAAATTAATATTTATTTCTCCATTTTCAATTTTTGTTATAGTATTGATACTGATTTGTGCTAAATCGGCAAGTGTTTGCTGATTTATACCCAACATTTTTCTTCGTTGGCGAATCTGTATTCCAATTTGTTTCATATTCCCAATATATTGTGAATTTGAAACAAAAATACTAAGTATTTGTTTGATAAGCAAGGAAATTCCCAATATATTGTGAATTTGAGCTTTTTGTGGCTTGAGTTATGTACCTTCATCATGAAATTCACAATATATTGGGAATTTGATTACGGCTATTTGTACTTTTGATTTTAGAATGACAGAGATTTCTTTTTGTTTGTAGAGTGTTTCTCAATTAACATTGTTAACGCCATTTCTCCGTTATTTTATTCTTGTGTGCAAATAACAAGCCTTTTGCATTGAAAACACTTGCTATTTGCATTTAAAGAACAAGCTTTAACGTAGCGTTAAAACAAAGCTTTGGGCGAGAGAAATCTTGTGCTTTAAAAACACTGTGTTTTAGTTCGTTAAGCACACTTTTTACTTCTTTGTTTCGCTGAATCCCTTTCTGGTCAAAAGCCTGTATATTTGCTTTTTTGTCAACTACAAATAGGGGACTGACACTCTCTGCTACCTTCTTTTCGTCTTGTTTAGCGCCGCTATCAGGTATCTTCCTTTGGCTCCGATGTCGCTCCAGCAAGTGTTGGCAATCAGTTTCCATACCGTCGTTCCCTTCCTCCCATAGTCCGACAGCCTGAGTATGGAGTTTACTTCCCCGGTGTCGGTAATGCTCAATCTCTTTAGCGTGTCCATCAGTCCCGAGTAATTGTGCGTCATTGTATTGAAGGCGTATCCCGGTATCGGGAGATAAGCAGAATCCCCCTTCCGCTCTTCTTCCTCCCCTTTGGGGGGAGCTGAGGGGGGAAATTCTTTATTTTCCTCTGCTTTCTTTTCTTTTACTTTACTTTGTCCGGAATTGCATGCATTTTTTGCGTCAACGGCTACATGATGTACTACATTTTTCGGGTTAACAGGTGTTTTTTCCTTTTTGAACAGCTCTGGTTGCTGAATTTCTTGTAGTGCCGGGGGAGTGTCGGCTTTTCCATTTTCTTTTTCCGGTTTCACCATCAGGTAAGGGAGCTCCGACAACTCTCTTTTCCTTCGCTTTGTCGCTTCCATCCATACTTTCTGTATACTTTCCGAAGTCAGTATTCCGTTTTCCTGATAACTGTTTCTGTCCAGTATTCCTTTGGTGAACAGAATCTCGATGATCCCCTGCACCTCTTCTGCCTGCACCTCTCTTCCTGCTTTGTTTGCGAAAATCAGGCATTGTTCTTCATCCCATCGTATGTAGTATCCCTCCTTGTAAATCTTACACATCAGTTTCAGCACAATTGCCGACCCTTTTATTCCATATTTTGCTTCTATCACTTCCATTGCGTTCTCTTCCATGAAGTTTACGCCCACCGGGAAATAGTTGATCCCGTCATATATTGTTGCCATATTTATTTTTTTAGATTAGTTGTTTGTACTTTCAATAATACATTTACCACAAATTACTCCGGATTTCCAAAGACATTTTCACTTGATTCCTCAAAGTATAAATAATTCATCCGTGAAAATCCGTGTAATCTATGGTGGCACCCTATGCGATCGGTCTCCACTCCATGAAGTTCTCCACCTGGAATGTCATCCATCGTTGTTCGTCCACATTCCAGTAGACTACTGCGCCTTCTATTTTTGTGGGATCATACTTCTTACGGAACTCCGCTTCGTAGTAAATCAATGTTGCTTTTACCAGTTGGAAACTCCCGTTTTGTTTTCGGTAAGCTACCGTCGCATGTCCATATTGCATATGGTCCAGGAGTGCTTCAAGCCGTTCTGCCATCCATTCGGCGCACGACTCGGTGTATCCTTTCTCGAAGACGATCCGTTTTTTCCATCTCAGTTTCATGGCTTCACTTTGTGACGCCGGGCTTTTCAACTTCTTCATATTATAATGATTTTAAAGTTTATAAATTGTTTGTCGGCCCGAAGGTAGAGTGTTTGCCGATTAGGTTGGAGTATAATAATTCATGGTGTGTTTTCTTGTCTATTTTATGCCAATGGATTTATCTCGTAGCATTTCGTTCCAGATGGTGTTTGTTTCCTTTAGAATAGTGCTGAACTTCAATGGAATGAATATTCCATTTCGAATATTCCCTAATAGTTTTTTGTCGTCTATATATCGTGCTAATGCAATTTGTGATGTCTCCTTTTTTATACCCATTGCCCCATCTTGATAGAGTGTGATTAGTAGCTTTAAGCATTCGTAGTGTTTCAAAACAATCCCTTGTATGGGTTTCTCCTTTTTTCGTCCTCTGTTTGACTTAAGGTCTCTATTGTCAGAGATTTGCTTGTTGCCCGTTTTGTTTTTTTTGAATTCTTTTTTTTTCTTCTTGTTGTTTGTTTTCGTAGTTCATAATCTTTTTAATTTTAGTGATTTTTATTTGTATAAAATGTTGCAAAGGTATGGACGAAAAATTTAGTAAACTTACAAATATAAGATAAATTGTGGAATTTAATTTCTTTTTAGAGGTAAGCTGTTGGCTTATAGTGAGATAATTTGTTTAAGGAGAGATGTTTCAAAAAACGTTCGTCTATTTGAACGCAAAGATAAGGGGTATTTTCATAATAGCAAAATGTTTAATTAAAAAAAAGATTTGCACTCTTGCCTTTCTACCTTAATATATTAATTTCTAGATAGATATCTATGGATAAAAATCTCTTTTTTATCTGTCTGCTTTTATGTTTCGATAATGAAAAAATGAATACAAAAATAGTGTTCAAATAGACGAACGTTTAAAAACACGTTTTTTTAGTATAATTCGTTTGTTTATAGTTTCTTACCAGATAGGTAATGAGTAACTACAAGAAACCGTGGCAAGAGAGTACAAAGCTTGCCGTATATTACATAATGTACTCGCAAGTGATTGAATTTCAAGTGTATGTAAGAAGTTCAAAGCCCCGGGAGAATGTCCTTTTCTGAAATAATCGTATAATGGAAGTGGAAAAAGAGACCGAAATATGGTTCGCTATGCGTGCCACTTATCGTCGAGAGACTGACGCTATGCGGTTGCTTGCGAAAGAGAACTTGGGCTGTTTTGTTCCTATGCAATATAAGATAAGTATAAAGAAAGGGAAAAAAGTCCGTGTTTTGGTTCCTATCATTCACAATCTAATTTTTATTCATGCTTGTCCTTCCGAAGTGAAGCGTGTCAAGTCTATGGTTGCTTATTTGCAATATATCACCGATACCCGTAGCGGCAAGAAGATAATTATCCCCGACAATGAAATGCAGCGTTTCATCGCTGTAGCCGGTACTTACAGTGACCATCTTTTATACTTTCAACCCGATGAGCTCAACTTGTCCAAAGGAACCAAAGTCCGTATTACAGGTGGTGACTTCGAGGGTCAGGAAGGTGTTTTCCTGAAAGTGAAAGGTGCCCGGGATCGTCGCGTAGTCATTGCTATACAAGGTGTCATAGCCGTTGCCATGGCCACTATTCACCCTGATCTTATAGAAGTAATCAAATAATTCATAATTCAAATTTATTATGACTCTTTCCGAAGAAGTAGCTTCCCTTCAGCGTGCCGCGCACGACCTGATGTATTTGGGCATGGACGGGAGTCCCATTTACAGCGATGACTTGTCCCGCCGCAACAATGAAGTTTACCGCTTGACCACAACATTGTATAATTCCGGTGTCAAAGGTTCCACGGTTGAAGAACAGGCCTCTGTCTGTCTCGCTCTCCTAATGGGTTACAACGCATCGTTCATCGACCACGGAGAAAAGCGCGAACATGTCCAGAAGATATTAGATCGTTGCTGGGATATCCTCGATACTCTTCCCGCTTCACTATTGAAGCTTCGTCTGCTTACCGCCTGCTATGGTGAGGTATTCGACGAGCCTTTGGCTGACGAAGCCCGTGCAATCATCGCTTCTTGGGATTCGGTGTCACTTACCGGTGAACAGCAGGAGGCTATCAACGAGTTTCAGACTGTGGTGGATAATCCTTATCCGTGGGAGTATGTGGAAGAGTAAATTTGAATGCTTACTGTTGAATAGTAAAGTCACTTATTGGCTGAGGCCTCGCCGGTAATGATTTCTCTATATAATAAACTTTGTTACTTAACCATTAAAATTTAACATCATGGGTAAACAATGGTTTGTATTTACTTCTCTTGAGAATTCCCAAGAGACGAAAACGGCTTCTCCGTATCTTGATTATCTGACTTGGAATACTAAAGGCCGTTGGACGGCAGAGTACAAAGATGGCGAGTTCTATCATTATGAAAATGGTGCTAAGGACAAATGCCACACAGACTCCATCCTGAATTATATTTCAGATGCGGGTGAGAATTGGCAGATGAAGATTGAAGGCGATCATTTTGTCCATGCTCCCAATGGAGACTATTCATGTGCGCATACAGACACGGTAATGCATTATATCGGCTGGGATGGGCGTAAATGGCGTGCTGAACTTCTGACTTTGATTGACGGACTTCATCCGGATCTGAATGGTGATGAACCGTTGGTTTATCCGGAAGGCATGCTCCTCAAAGCTGATGCTGCCGCTGAGGTTTATCTGGTTCAATTGGGTAGTCGTCACCACATTCCCAATCCTGATGTTTATTTTGCCTTATTCCCTGCTTGGGATAAGATCACGGTGAAAAGTCAGGAAGAAGTGAATGCCATACCTTTGGGTATTCCCCTCTCTTTGGATGCCTGCCTGATTAAAGCTGATGACTCTGATCCGGTGTATCTGAGTACGAATGGTGTGAAAAGTCACATTCAATCAGTAGAAGACTTTAATAAGGTCGGCTTTGATTGGAATAAAATCAAGGTGATGTCTCCGGCAGAAGTGGATGCAATCCCTACCGCTCCGGAGTACGAGATTGCTAATTGGTAATCCATTCGGTTGGAGCTAAAATCATAAGGGGGAGGATATTTCCTTCCCCCTTTTGAGGATTCTCGTAACCACTTGAAAAAGGGCTTAGAACTTTAATTTTACCTTTGTTACGAAACATTATGGTTTCGGACAAACTTACTTTGGCAACTAGCTAATGTTAATCTCAAAATTATTTTTTAACACAACTCGGTTTAGGATACCGCTTGGTGTCTTAATTAAGGGGTATGTCCTAAATTGAGTGCTTACAATATATAGATACAATGAATGTTTTAGTAACAGGTGGAGCCGGCTTTATAGGATCTAATCTTTGTGAGGCTTTACTCGAGAGGGGTGATGTAGTAACTTGTTTGGATAATTTTTCTACGGGGCATATTGAAAATTTGTTGCCTTTGATGGATAAATATTCTAAAACTTTTAAGTTAATCGTTGGTGATATTCGATGTTTGGAAGATTGTCGTAAGGCAATTATGGGAAATCAATATGTTTTGCATGAAGCGGCTTTAGGTTCTGTTCCTCGTTCTATAAATGACCCTATAACTACTAATGAAGTTAATATTTCTGGATTTCTAAATATGTTAATTGCAGCTAGGGATGCTGGGGTAAAGCGTTTTGTGTATGCTGCCAGTTCATCTACTTATGGCGATAGTAAAAGTTTACCTAAGGTGGAAGGTGTCATTGGTAGGCCGCTTTCTCCTTACGCTATTACTAAATATGTAAATGAACTTTATGCAGATGTTTTTGCCAAAACTTATCATATGGAATTAATAGGATTACGTTATTTCAATGTTTTTGGTAAGCGCCAAGATCCTAATGGTGCTTATGCAGCTGTTATTCCTTTGTTTGTTAAGAAACTTATAAATCATGAAACACCTAATATAAATGGAGATGGGGAATATAGTCGTGATTTTACCTATATAAAAAATGTAATTCAAATGAATCTGTTGGCGTTAGAAACAATTAATCCATTGGCTATTAATCAAGTGTATAATACTGCTTATGGTGAACGTACTACTCTTAATCAATTAATTGATAATTTGAAAGAATTTCTGGGGGAATTTGATCCTGCAATTCAGGAGATTGAGCCAACTCATGGTCCCAATAGAGTAGGGGATATTCCTCACTCATTAGCTTGTATAGATAAAGCTCGAAACCTTCTGAGGTACGAGCCTCAATATTCGATGAAGGAAGGATTGCGAGAAGCTGTTGATTGGTATTGGGAGAATTTGAAATAAGTAAAAGATAGTTTAATCATTTAATATGAACACTAAAATTTGTGTAATAGGATTGGGATATGTGGGCTTGCCTTTGGCCAGATTATTTTCAACAAAGTATAAAACGGTCGGTTTTGATATGAATCAGAATAGGGTTGAAGAGTTGATGGCCGGACATGACGCTACATTAGAGGTGAGTGATGAATTGCTACAATCTGCTATTCTCAATGGGCTTAAGTGTACTGCAAATATTGATGATATTAAGGATTGCAATTTTTATGTGGTTGCTGTTCCTACCCCTGTTGATGAGAATAATAATCCGGATTTGAGTCCGTTGATTGGAGCAAGCACTACTGTTGGTAAAGTCATTTCAAAAGGGGATATTGTTGTTTATGAATCAACAGTATATCCTGGAGTTACGGAAGAAAGCTGTATACCTATTGTAGAAAAGACCTCAGGTCTAAAATTTAATTTAGATTTTTTTGCTGGGTATTCTCCTGAGCGTATTAATCCGGGTGATAAGTTACATACAGTAGAACATATTAAGAAAGTGACTTCAGGGTCAACTCCAGAGATAGGTCTTAAGGTAAATGAAATATATGCCTCTGTTATTGCAGCAGGTACCCATTTAGCTCCTAGCATCAAGGTAGCAGAGGCGGCTAAGGTAATAGAAAATTCGCAACGTGATATTAATATTGCATTTGTAAATGAACTGTCTAAGATATTTAATAAAATGGATATTGATACACTTGATGTATTAGAAGCAGCTGGTACTAAATGGAATTTTTTGAATTTCCGTCCCGGTTTAGTTGGTGGTCATTGTATTGGCGTAGATCCATACTACTTAGCCCAATGTGCTCAGCGTTATGGTTATAATCCTGAGATTATCTTGGCAGGTCGACGTATGAATGATAGTATGGGAGAATATATAGCAAATGAAACCGTTAAATTAATGTTGAAGAAAGGAATACAGGTTTTAAATTCTGAACTTTTGATTTTAGGTTTTACATTTAAAGAAAATTGTCCGGATGTACGTAATACGAAAGTTGTAGATATTTATAGGGCTTTAAAAGAGTATAATATTCAAATAACGGTATATGATCCTTGGGTAAATCCAGATGTCGCTAAGTATGAATATGGCATTGAAGTAATAAAAACGTTGCCAGATCATAATTTTGATGCCATTGTACTGTCTGTTGCTCATAATGTGTTTCAAGATTTGGATATTTCTTCTTTATTAAAAGAAAATCATGTCATTTTTGATGTAAAATGTATACTTGATAAAACACAAGTTGACGGAAGATTATAATGAAAATAGCTTTTCATCATCGTCCGGGTTCATTTAGTGATCGCTGGATTGAATATTGCAAAGACAATCAAATTGCTTACAAACTGGTTAATGCTTATGACAGTGATATAATACAACAGGTTGCTGATTGTGATGCTTTTATGTGGCATCATAGTCATGTGGATTATCGTGATACTCTTTTTGCTAAACAATTGCTTTATTCTTTGCAACTTTCTGGAAAAAAAGTATTTCCGGATTTTATGACAGGCTGGCATTTTGATGATAAAGTGGGACAGAAATATCTTTTTGAAGCCATTAAGGCACCTTTAGTTCAATCGTATGTGTTTTATACGAAAGAAGAGGCTTTAGAGTGGGCTAAAAGTACTATTTTCCCTAAAGTGTTTAAGCTCCGTGGAGGGGCTGGAGCAGCAAATGTGAAGTTAATACGTACAAAACGAGATGCCATCCGACTAATTCATAAGGCTTTTGGTAAAGGATTTCAGCAGTTTGATAGATGGGGATATTTTAGGGAACGTTATCGACGATGGAGGACAGGAGAAGATTCTTTTGTCGGAGTGGTTAAAGGATTAGCTCGTTTGGTTATTTCTACTGAATTTTCAAAATTTCATTCTCCGGAAAAGGGATATATATATATTCAGGACTTTGTACCCAATAATGATACTGATACACGTATAGTAGTAGTTGGTGATAAAATTATAGGTGAAAGAAGAGGGGTTCGGGAGGGAGATTTTAGAGCATCCGGATCACATATCCTTCTGCCTGATTATAAGTCTGTTGACATAAGATGTGTTGATATTGCTTATAAAATTTCCAAACGTATGAATTTACAGATTGGGGTTTTTGATTTTATTCATAATGATAAAAATGAACCGTTGATTGTTGAAGTCAGCTATGGAACAGATCCTGACTATACAGAATGTGAGGGTTATTGGAATCCAAAATTGGAATTTACTTCATGTAGGATAGATTTACCGTGTTTAATAATGTTGAATTTTTTAAAACAGTAGTAGCTATTTTTATACACTGAAAAAGTGTCTAAATGGGGCGTGGCCTTAAATTGAGTACTAACCAAAATTGGACGCTAACGTTAATTTTAAAATTAAATTTTTAACTAACTTGGTTTAGGGCACTGTTTAGTGTCTTTATTAAGGGGGATGCCCTAAATTGAGTACTTACAATATAGTGGAGTGAACAAATTAAAACATTATCAATCTGCAATACAATATCGTTTATATGCATATATAAATGAACATAGAGGATATGTGACTGATAGGAAAATAGTAGTTATAGAATCGGATGATTGGGGGAGTATTCGAATGCCTTCGATAGATGTGTTCCATCAAATGGCTGCACTGGGTCTGGATACTGTCGGAAGATGCTATAATGAGAATGACTCTTTAGCTACAAAACAAGATTTATCTTGTTTGTTTGATATATTGTCAAGTTATAAAGATTCTAATGGACATTTTGCTAAGATAACTGCAAATACTTGTGTAGCTAATCCTGATTTTGAGAAGATAAAAAGGTCTAACTTTAGTTCGTATTTTTATGAACCTTTTACGATGACTCTTGAACGTTATCCTAATTGTTCCTTTGACAGCTGGAAAGAAGGAATCACACAACATCTTTTTATTCCTCAGTTTCATGGCAAAGAACATCTAAATGTGGAAAAGTGGATGTTTGAGTTGCAAAATATAAATTCTGAACTAAGAACTTGTTTTGAATTTCAGACATGGGGAATTCGATATAACAATTGTCAAGATTCTGTTCTTGAGGCATTTTTAGTTTGTTCTGATAATTCAATAAAATTGCAAAAACAAGTTTTAAAGGAAGGGATGCAATTATTTCAAGATATATTTGGATATACTTCAAAATCTTTTATAGCGCCTTGTTATACTTGGAATCCAGATTTGAATCAAACTTTAAAACAGATTGGCGTGGAGTTTTTGCAAGGTGGATATTCTCAATATCTTTCTGATATAAATGGTTCGAGTAATTCTTTATATCATTATATGGGAGAAAAAAATGATTATGAACAGATTTATTTAGTACGCAACTGTTTTTTTGAGCCTACTCAGGATGCTCGTTTAGATAAGGATTTTTGTTTAAAAGGTATTGCTAAAGCTTTTCGTTTAAAAAAACCTGCAATTATTAGTGCACATAGATTAAATTTTATAGGATCAATACGTCCTCAAAACAGAGAGCGTAATTTGAGACAGTTTTCAGAACTACTAAAAACAATATTGAAACTTTGGCCAGATGTTGAGTTTATGAGTTCAGATGAATTGGGTGAGGTTATTCGAAATAATAAAATAAAATAATATTATGTCAAAGATTGCGATTATTGGTGGAGGGATCTCGGGTCTCTCCATGGCTAATTTGCTGCAAAAAAGTAATCATGTTACAGTATTTGAAAGAGATTCTAAACCTGGTGGTTTGATAAAATGTGAAGTTGTTAATGGAAATTTATATCATACGGTAGGTGGCCATGTCTTTAATTCGAAACGGAAAGATGTGTTAAATTGGTTTTGGTCTTTTTTTGATTGTAAAAAGGACTTTGTTTCTGCCATTCGTAATGCCACCATTTCAATGCCTGAGTATGGAAATATTGGCTATCCGATAGAGAATCATTTGTATCAGTTACCCAAAGAGGTAAGTAGTAGTATCATTAAGGAGTTAGTAGAAAGAAGGAAGATTCCAAAAATGAATTTGAATAACTTTGAAATGTTTTTGCAAGGCCAATTTGGAACGATATTATATGAGATGTATTTCCGTTCTTATAATGAGAAAATATGGAAAAAACCATTAAATAAAATACCGTTATCATGGCTTGAAGATAAACTGCCAATGCCCACAGTGGAGGATATTATACTAAATAATATTTATAGAGTAGAGGAACAAAAGATGGTACATAGCTCTTTTTTTTATGCTAAGAAAAATGGATCCCAATTTTTAGCAGATGTATTGGCTAAGCATATAGTCGTTAAATATAATACAGAAGTAATGAGCCTTGAGAAAGATAAAGGTAAATGGATTGTAAATGGTGAATGTTTTGATAAAATTATTTTTTGTGGAAATATAAAACAGTTACCAGCTTTGGTTAATAATTCATTTGAACTTACTGATGAAATGCGTTTGGCTATCAAGGATTTAGAATATCATGGGACTACCTCTGTTTTTTGCAAAATAGATAAGAATCCATATAGTTGGATATATATGCCAAATAGAGAATATCTGTCGCACCGTATTATTTGTACAGGTAACTTTTCTCAATTTAATAATGTTGATAGAGAAAGTCTAACAGCAACAGTGGAATTTACAGATTATCTAGCAGAGAATGAAATCAGAGAAAATTTATTAAAAATTCCATATAATCCACAATATATTACACATAAATATACAGAGTATACTTATCCTATTCAGACAGATAAGACCAGAGAAATGATAAACAGCTTGAAAAGAATTTTGAAATTGCAAAATATTTATTTACTGGGTCGATTCGCCGAATGGGAATATTATAATATGGATGCGGCTATTGGGGCAGCTATAGACCTTTACAATAATAATTTTAGAAACTAGTTTTTTATCATTTGAAATAATGAAATGTAGTAATAAATCTGTTGTTTATGTTTCTACATCACCGTTCCCAAATGGTTTTGCTGCGACTAATCATATTATTTTTCATGCAAGGGGACTCCTTGCTGCCGGAGTTAATTGCGAATGCATTACTGTAAATAGGACCGAGTCTTTGGAGAATATAAAAAATGATACTGCGACAGGAAATCATAAAGGAATTTCTTTTTCTTACATAGGGAAGAAAACAATTAGAGCTAAGAATCGCTATAAAGCTAAATTATATGATCTGATTGATGGTCTATTAACTGTTGCTTTTTGTTTCAAAAAAGCTCGTAAAAATGTATCATTTATAATTTTTGGACCTTCTTTTCTTTTGTCTTTAGGATGTATTATAGCTGTAAAAATGAAAAAAGGAAAGATTTATGTTGAATTAGGAGAGCACCCATACGCTGTATCTCGTAGTAAAATGGAATTTATAAGTAGTTTCTTGGAAATCCATTTATTATACCGTCTTTATTCTGGATTTATTGGTATTTCTGAAAATCTAATTGATTTTGCAAAAAGATATGCTTCAAAGAAAGCTCGTTTTATAAAAATACCAATAATGTTGGATGCAGAGCTATTTGACACTAGTAAAAAAGTAGACAAGAAACTCTATATTTATAATGCAGGAAGCAATTCTGAAAATAAAGATGGTATGATTAGTACATTAACCGCTTTTGGTGAGGCTCTACCTTTTATTGATAAAAATATTGATTTTTATTTGTCAGGGCCAAAGTCACCTGTACATGATGATTTAATTGGAATCATTGAAAAATATAAGATGCAAGATAGGGTACATATTTTAGGTGTAATTTCTTATGAAGAAGTTATTAAATACCAAGAGGAAGCTGCACTAGCTATTATTAACAAAAATGATAATTTGCAGAATAGATATTGCTTTGCGACGAAAATGGGTAATATCTTTGCCAGTGAAACAGCTGTGATAACAACTACTGTAGGTGAGGCTAACAATTACTTGAAAGATGGGATTAATGCTTATATTGTGGAACCTCATAATCCTTTGCTTATTCGTGACAAAATTATTCAAGCTTTTAAAAATCCGGATGAAAGAACCAGAATCGCGAAAGCGGGCAAGCAAATGGCATTCAAAGAATTTGATTATCTTTATCATGGGAAAAGACTCGCTGTCTTTTTGTGTAATGGCAATGATTAAGTAATGAAAGAGCTACTAACAAATTTTTTTGCTTACGGATTTGCTATTTCACTTGACAAGCTATTAGCGTTTTTACTTATTCCAATATATGCAAGCAAACTTTCGGTAGATGAGTTTGGTGTCATTGATCTGATACAAACAATTATTGGAATTGTTTCTATATTTGCTTTTTTACAATTAGAAACCTCTTTGCAACGCTATTATTTTGAATATGAAGGGGAAAAGAAAAAGGAGTATGTGTTTACAATATATATTTCTGTGATTATATTATCTATTCTTTTGTCTGTTTTAATAGGTTTATTTTCACGTATTTTAGCGACACATATTTGTGGTGATGCAAATTATTTCAAATATTTGATTATTGCTGCCATTCAAATTCCATTTTCATGCTCTGCAACTTTATCATTAATTATTTTACGATATGAGAAAAAGAATAAACTATTCACTTTTTCGATTCTTCTTAGGTCGATACTATTAATGACATTTATATTTGTGTTTTTTTATATCATAGATTGGGGTATGAAGGGATATTTTAGTGCGTCTCTACTTGCATCTTGCATTTCTTCCATTATTACATTCTTATTGATTAAAAATAGTTTTGCGTGTTCTTTTCGGAGAAAATTATTGGTTAAAAGTCTACAATATGCATTACCTCAAGTGCCTGCAAGAGTTGGAGTTATAGCGAATACTTATGCAAATAGATTTATGATATTAAATTATATGACAACATATAGTATCGGGATCTTTTCTATGGCTTTAAAGTTTGGCTCTATTATGACTCTTTTTGAAAGTACTTTTTCGATGGCTTGGAATCAATATCTTTTTAGAATTGTGACAGAGGAAAAACAAAAGATAATGGTTGTACATATGTTAGAAGTTGTTGTTCCCATAATCTTTATGATTGCTTTGAGTATTGGACTATTTTCTCACGAAATAATATATTATTTCGCAGATCCTAAATATATTGAATCATCAAAATATATAGCTTGTATCAGTTTCTCGATTAGCTTATTGAGTGTTTCTACAGTTATGCAGACTGGCCCAAAAGTATTATCTAAAACCCAATATTTGTCTTATTCATTTTTTATATCGTGCGTTACTAATCTTATTCTTTTATTTTTATTGACTAAAGAATATCAATTGTTGGGTGTTGTATGGGCAATGATTATAGCAAATTCTATACTTGTTATAAGTAGTTGGTACTTTTCGAATAAAATCTATCCTATTAGGTTTAAGTTACCATTGCTTTTGATAGAATACGTTTTTGGAATTATGATTTGTTCATATCTCTGTTTTGATGATAGAGAACTGGTATGTAGGATTATATTAGAGATAGTTATGATTGCTTTCTATCTTTTTTTATTATGGAGGGCAGTAAATAGATATAGAAGAAGTTGTTGATTCTTTTTGTATAATTATAATTTTATTAGAATGAAATTGGCTGTTTTTGCGAGGAAGGTTAAAAATTTTCCTCTATGGCTACAAGGAAGGTTATGCTGGTATTTCCAAACAATAGCCCGCTTTTCTCCTTTGTTTTCTTTTTTAGGTTTACGTCCTTTTCTATGGAGGTTATGTGGATGTAATTTAGGTAAAAACGTTTCTATCGGTTGGGATGTCTATTTTGATGTTGGTAATGCCAAATTAATAACAATAGAAGATGATGTTTGGATTGCAAGTAGAGCTCTTCTGTTATGCCATCGAAGGGATATGTCTCTGTATTATAGGGATGAACGGTATAAAAATGTGCCGCATTTGCATCTGCCTATCGTGCTGAAGAAAGGATGTTGTGTGAGTATGAGTGCTATTATAATGCCTGGTGTTACTATTGGTGAGGGGGCCGTAGTAGGAGCTGGTTCTTTAGTTACTAAGGATGTGCCAGCATGGACGATCGCTGCAGGAACACCGGCAAAAGTTATAAAAGAGTTAAAGAAACGTGGTAGCTGATTTTTTTACAATTATAGTATTATATCTATTCTTTATTTTATCTTGTTTTTGTATATCATATCTTATTTTTGATACAATAGCACAGAGGAAAATTGCATTAAAAATATTTTTTCTTTCTTCTTTTTTATATTTTCTTTTTTCTTTTTTTGCGTACTGGGCTTATACAGTGAACAATAATTGCTTTTTTCAATATCCAGATCAGGATAATTTTTATGAAATGAGTCAATATTTAGGGGAATTACCTAATGTAAAGTCTATTTTTGATGATTGTTTCACTAATCAAGTTTATCGTCTTTTAACAGAAAATCAAGGAGCGTATTTTTATTCGGGTTTACTTTCTTATGTAGCTAATCATTATTTGGGAGGCAATAATGTTCTTTTTCAAATTTTGAATGTTTCTTTTTTAGCAGCATTAATACCTGTTTTCGTATTTCGTATATTACTTTCTTTCGTTTCTATTAGAAGAGCTTTTTTAAGTTCAGTTGTCTTTATTTTTTGCTCTTATGTCTTTTATTATTCTCCTTGGATATTGAGAGATATACATATCGCATTACTATATTCTATTGGCTTGTCTATATTGTATACTCCTTTTAAAGTTTATCGTTTATTACTATTATGCATTTTATCATTTATTACATTTTATTTTAGGGCAGAACATGGATTATTCATGCTTTTTATGCCATTACTTTATGTGTACGAACAAACTAAAAAAAATAAAATAGTTCATTATAGTCTTATAGGTATAAGTATCGTAATAATAATGGGATTAAGTATCATAATTATCCCAGAAATAATGGCTATCCAAAAGACTCTGAATAGTTATCAAGAATTTACGCAAGATGCAGCGGAAGAGGGTGGGCTGGGGAAATATATTTATAGATTGCCTATGGGGCTGAAAGAGTTGGTAGCCGTGTTGTACTCTCAAATGTCTCCTTTTCCTTCATGGGGAGGAATCGTTAATGCTAAAAATTTTCCTCAATTAATCATCGGTCTAGTACAAATTATAGCTCCAGCATTTTGGTTTATAGTATGGTTTTGTGTTATTCAGATCCTTCGTTGTAAGGATTATCGTAGTTTGCTACCCAATATCCTTATTCTTTCCGGATTTATATTTTTGGCTTTTTTAATAGCTAATTCAAGTAATATCAATCCGCGTAGACTGATTTGTATGTATCCTGTCTTCTATATTTTTTATGTTATAGCAAAGGAGAATTATCCTTTTTATATGGCAAAGAACATGAAAAGAGGAGTCGGCATTTACTTTATATTATGTATTGTATATTTATTCATAAAACTATAAAATGAAGTTACTTTTTTTGATAGACTCTCTTGGATCAGGTGGAGCTCAGCGGCAAATAGTTACAATTATTCCTCTACTAAAACAAAAAGGGGTGGAAGTAGAAGTACTTTGCTATCATGAGGATACATTTTTTATGGATATTCTTGATAGAAATAGTGTCAAAATACATTGGTTGTTAATAAAGAATCCTATATTGAGGATGTGGAAGATACGTTCGTTTATTCGTCAAGGAAATTATAATGCGGTAATTTCTTTTTTAGATACGCCAGACTTCTTGAATTGTATATCAGCTATTGGAGGACATACTTGGAAAGTAATAACGAGTGAACGTAGCGCAAAGGAAGATGCTTTCTTTTCATATAGAGGCAGATTGATGGGATGGTTCAAACAATACTCAGATATTATAGTGTGTAATTCAAACAATGCTAGTCGGATGTGGTTGAAACATTATCCACAATATCGGGATAAGTTAAAAGTTACTTATAATATTGTTACTTTACCTCTAATTGTCTCTAAGTACATGCCTCGTAAAGAAGGCAAAACTCACATTGTTGTGGCAGCGAGTTATCAGTATTTGAAGAATCCCATAAATCTTATAAAAGCAGTTAATTTATTAGATGATAGCCAAAAGGATAAGCTTATATTAGATTGGTATGGGTCTAAAAAAGCTTCTCAAAGTAGTGCGCAAGTTTTTAATGAATCAACTAAATTAATTTCTCAATATAATCTTGATAAAGTGATACATCTAAATGAAGCCGTTTCTAATATTGCAGACAGAATGAATGAGGCTGATGTAGTAGGGTTATTTAGTCAGTTTGAGGGATTGCCTAATGCGATATGTGAAGCAATGAGCTTATCCAAACCTATAATAATGAGTCGAGTATCTGATTGGGATGTTTTAGTTGATGAAAATAATGGTGTATTGTGTGAATGGAATAATGTTGATTCTATCAAAAAGGCATTAAATACTATTTTAACTATATCAGATGATCAATTACTGGCAGCAGGAGAGAGCTCTGGGAAAAAGGCAAAGTTGTTATTTGATCCTGAGACTATTATAAAAAGGTGGGAGGCGATAATTGGGTTATGAGTTAAGGTGGAAATGAAAAATTATCAATGCTTATTTATGTGTCTCATTCTGAAATTTAGAAAATAGGACATCGTATTAACACTACAAATTTTATCTTTTTTCTGTTTGAAGTAATTATTAAGAAAGCTCGTAAAGTATATGCCTAGATTAGAAAAAATGAAGGTTCTGTTAATAGCGCCTTCTCCAGATCTTGCCGGAGGGATATCCCGGTGGACTAAACATATTTTGAATTATTATAAGGAGCATACAGAAGATTGCAATTTGGATTATTTATGTTCGGCGTATTATAAACATTCTATTAAAAATAGTTTTTGGACAAAATTATATTCGGGACTTTCTGTATTGTTGAGATTTATAAGAAAAGCATCAAGATTAAATTATGATGTAGTTCATATTACCACAAGTGCATCAATTGGGCTTATTAAGGATATTTGTTTAGTAAAGATAGCTAAGCGATATAGTGTAAAAAGTGTAATTCATTTCCATTTTGGGCGGATACCTGAATTATGTCATTATAAAAATTGGGAGTGGAAGTTATTGAAGATACTTGTCGATAACTCCGATGTGGTAATAACGATTGATCAGAAGTCTTATTTATCGTTGCTTGCTTCTGGGTTTAAAAATGTTGTGAATTTACCTAATCCACTATCTAATAAAATACTTGAGAGTATTGATAGGAAGTCATTTATTTCTATTCAGCCTCGTACAATTACATTTGTAGGGCAGATGTTAGAAACTAAAGGTATATACGAATTAGTCGAAGTCTGTTCTCAAATATCTGGTATTCAATTGAATATGTATGGAAGTCTTCCTAAAGGGGTCAAAGAAAAACTTATAGTTTTATCTGGAAAAAATAATAAATGGCTTAATGTTGTTGGGGAAATAGATTATTCTTTAATCGTTGATAAGATGATGGCATCAGCAATTTTTGTTCTTCCAACTTACACTGAAGGATTTCCTAATGTAATATTGGAAAGTATGGCTTGTGGATGCGCTATTATTGCAAGTTGTGTTGGAGCAATACCAGAGATGCTGGCTATTGATACGGAAAGGCCATGTGGTATTTGTGTTGAGCCTAAAAATAAAGTCCAATTAAAACAAGCAATAGAGTATATGTTATCCAACCCTATGGAAGCAAAGACTTTGGGAAATAGAGCACGTGAACGTGTCATTAAAGAGTATTCGATAGATTCTGTTTGGAATCGCATGATAAATATATGGATAGGTAGTAAAATGAATTAAATAGTTAGCGTCCAAAAATGACATATGGGATAAACGATATAAAATGGAAAACTGTTAACGTCCAAAAATGACATATAGGATAACCGATATAAAAGTCAGAACTTTGCTTCCGTTAAATGAAAAGCAAAGTTTATGTATAGTTACAATGATTTTGAGCGTCTATTTTTACGCTATAAATTGGAAGGCGTTCCTTCCGGTGTTTCGATTGAGCAATTCTGTTTGTCGAACCAAGTCCCTTATAACCTGTTTCCTAAATGGTACAAGGATACCCGAAAGAAGATAGTTCCTATTCAAGTTTTGGGTGCTCCCTCCCCGGAGGCAGAAATGCAGGAAATTTCTTCCCCGCTTCCGGAAGGAACTCCGGAAGTGGACACCCGGCTTTCTTCGAGTACCGGACTTCGAATCCTGGTGGACATCCCCATGATCAACGGTGTTCATATCAGTCAGAAAAATTTAAGCTACGAAGGCTTGAAAAGTCTGGTAGGGAAACTGGAGGTCTTATGTTGAATATAACCGGTCTCAACCGTTTTTTCTTTGTCCGCGATTTCCACGATATGCGCTGTAAATATGATAAGGTTTTGTCCATCATCCATCAGCAGTTGAATCGTGAACCGGAAGACGGGGATGTTTTTATCGTGATGTCCAAAGATTTACGTCTGGTCCGCTTATTCAGTTATGATCAACTGTCTTATAGCATGTTTGAGAAACGTTTCAGACCCAGATACAAGTTTATGCATGTAACTGCTTTCTTTCGCAAGGAAGCTTAAGGAACGGGAGTGTACTCCTGCACCTTTTGAAGACCCATATTCAGATATGACACCCGAAGAGAAATCTAAAATGATCATGGAGCTTGTGGCTGTCCGTGAGCGGGATGCCGAACGCATCCGGCGTGACGAGGCCCGCATAGACGCGCTGTTGTCCAAGGTTGACGAACTGTTGTCCTTGCAGAAGGCTACCATGGCTACGGAAAAGGAACTGGACGATTATAAAGCGATGGTCAGTAATCTGTTGTCTAAAATAACAGCTTTGGAGGAGCGGCTAAAAGTCCGAACAAGAACCTTTATGAATGCAAGAGCCAGAAGGGAATCCGTAAAAAGCGTGTAAAGGACGGAGAGGACCATACCCGTGACAAGGATGACTTCGATGGTACTCCGCAATCCATCGGATCTCCGTCTGCGGAGGCTGGCGGGGAAGCGGTGGAGGAAGAGGGTGCTGAAGCAAAACCAAAGGAGTCGCGTCTTTATCGCCAGGGACTTTCTTACCGTACCATGAGTGCCGACAATACGGTTTGTCACAACAGTGATATCGGCCGGCTGCCCGCAGGTGTCGTCATCATCAAACTCCCTTTCAGCGGCCATCCTGAAATCATTGACGTTGTTTCGGGTACGCACGCCTCCGGTTCTTTCCTGGCTTATCTGGCTTTCAACAAATACGTTCTGGATACTCCTCTTTATCGTGAGATGTACAGATTATCCGGTGAATCGATGCGTGTGAGCCGCATGAGTCTGACCAATTGGCTGGAGAAAGACTCCATTCATTTCCGTGGGCTGGTTACTTATCTTAAGAATACTTGTCTGGAGAAGGACTCCATTGTCAACTGTGATGAGACTTGGTGCCGGGTAAAGCGTGAAGGATGCTATAAGAAGAAATACATATGGTGTCTGGTCAACAGACTCTCCAAAGTGGTAATCTATTGCTACGAGGATGCTTCCAGGGGACAGGATGCTCTGGAGCATATCCTGGGTGACAGTCAGGTGAAAGCCCTTCAGTCGGACGGCTACAATGTATATATGTATCTGGATGATCATATGGTAGATATAGAACATCTTTGTTGCATGGTCCATGCCCGTGCGAAGTTCCAGTATGCTTTGGAACAGGGTGGTGATAAGGATGCCGCATTCATATTGGAGCTGATAGGTGAGCTTTACAAACTGGAGCGTGAGTATGAAGAAGGTAAGTTGTCTCCTGAACAGATAAGGCTTTGCCGGAATGATTTAAAGAGCAAAGAAATAATCATCAAGTTACGCGGCAAGCTTGACGCCTTGCTCAGTGACGATCATCCGCCCCGCGGGGATCTGATGGAGAAGGCCATAAGTTATATGAATACTTTTTGGACTCAGTTGTTCGCTTACTTGAATGACGGTTCTTATTCAATCGACAATTCCATAGCCGAACGATTTATTCGCCCCTTAGCCGGTGAGCGGAAGAACTCGTCATTTTTCGGAAGTGACAGGATGGCCCGTGTCTCGGCGATGTATCATACCATCATCTCAACATACAAGATGCAGGGTGTGGCTGTGCTGGATTATTTCAAGAGATTTTTCAGCGAGATTGTTAAAGGACGTAGGGATTATGAGCATTTATTGCCCTTGACTATCGGATTGAACTAACAATAAATCTTAAAAATCAGTATCCTTTTTGACGTTATTTATTGGGAGACCGCCTTGTGGCGGCTTTCCTTGGGCTACACGTCAAAATTGGATGCTAACAAATGTAACTAATGAACGATAAACATTTAAGCTGTGTTCTTTTGGTCAATCAATCAACGGGATATTTAATGATTGATATAGTGAATGCTTATGCCGAGAAATATTCTGATGTTGTTTTGCTTACGGGAAATCTCGATACGTTGGAAAGAACATTGGACAAGTCTGTTAAAGTACATAAGATAGTTACTTATGTTCGTACTTCATTTTTTATCCGTATACTGACGTGGCTTGTGGCTACTTTACAGATTTTTTTCTTATTGCTTTGGAAATATCGGCATTATAGGGTCGTTTACGTAACTAATCCACCAATGTCTTATTTCCCATCATTAATTTTGAAGCACCAATATTCTGTTATCGTTTATGATGTATATCCGGATGCATTGAGTAATATTGGAGTTTACCAAGATTCTTGGATATATAAAGTGTGGGCTAAAATTAATAGGCGAATATATAACAATGCTGATAAGATATATACGCTGAGTAGTGGAATGGCAGCTTTACTATTAAAATATTGTGATAAAGATAAAATAGTTGTGATTCCGAATTGGATGGGTATGGATTCTTTATCGAGGATTGAAAAAACAGAAAATCCATTCATCTTAAAACATAATTTACTCGACAAATTTGTTGTCATGTATTCTGGAAATATAGGATTTACTCATAATGTAGAATCTATTATTGAAATAGCGGAAGAGATTAAAGAAAATGAAGATATTATTTTCCTTATTATTGGAGAAGGGTTGAAAAAGAAAGAGTTAATGTCATGGGTGAAAGATAAGAATTTGAAAAATTGTTATTTTTTACCATGGCAACCTTCGCAAGATTTGAAATATTCGTTGAGTGCTGCTGATATATCAATTATTACTCTAACTGATGAAACAGCTTTGGTAAGTGTTCCCAGTAAAACATACAATTTGCTCGCTGTCGGTACCCCTTTATTATGTATAGCATCTGATGAATCCGAATTGGCGCATTTGGTCGCAGCATATGATTGTGGGAGATGTTTTACAAAAGAAAAAGTGGCTGCAATGGCTGGTTTTATAAAAGAATTGAAGGCAGACAATATGCTTTGGAGAACTTATTCCAATAATTCAATGAGGGCATCCTTAAATTATACCTATAAAAATGCGGAACAATATGTATCGTAGTTTCATAAAGCGTTTGATGGATGTGCTTATAGTCTTTCTTGGCTTACTTATCCTTTTACCTGTTTTATTAGGAAGTGCTTTTTGGCTTCACTTTGCTAATAAGGGGACGGGAGCTTTCTTTTTTCAGGAACGTCCGGGGAAGAATGGAAAACTATTTAAGGTTATTAAATTGAAAACAATGACAGATGAACGAGATGAACATGGGAATTTATTACCTGATGAGAAGAGATTAACAAAGGTTGGTAAATTCGTTCGTTCTACTTCAATGGATGAGTTGCCACAATTGATTAATGTGCTTAAAGGGGATATGTCTTTAATTGGACCACGTCCTTTGTTACCTCAGTATTTACCACTTTATAGCAAAGAGCAAGCTCGGCGGCATGAAGTTCGTCCCGGTGTTACAGGGTGGGCCCAAGTGAATGGACGGAATGCTATTTCATGGAGTAAGAAGTTTGAATTGGATATATGGTATGTAGATCATTGTTCCTTTTTGCTTGATTTGAAAATTATTTTATTAACAATAAAGAAGGTATTCGTACGTGAGGGGATCAATTCGGATGATTCTGCGACTATGGAGCCTTTTACAGGAACTAATTAAGAATATGAAAGATATAGCGATTTATGGAGCTGGCGGCTTTGGACGCGAGGTGGCTTGTTTATTGAATGCTATCAATGCGAATGATGCTATATGGAATCTAATAGGATTCTTTGATGATGTAAAAGAGGTTGGATATACTAATGAATATGGAAAAGTGCTGGGTGGAATTGATGGACTGAATAGCTATCCTTCTGCGTTGTGTGTCGTTTTTGCAATAGGAAGTCCTCATGGAGTTGCAAATTTAATGGATAGGATTTCTAATCAAAACATTGATTTTCCCAATATTATAGCTCCGAATGTGCGTTTTGCAGATGATGATAACCTTAAATTAGGTGTTGGTAATATCTTCTCTTGGGATTGTCATATTAGTTGTAATGTGAGGATTGGGAACTTTAATATCTTTAATGGATATATCACGGTAGGGCATGATGCTATTATAGGTGACTTCAATTCTTTTATGCCAGGGGTCCGAATTTCTGGAGAAACGAACATTGGTAATAAAAATTATTTTGGTGTGTCTTCTGTTTTATTGCAGAAGAAGAGAGTGGGATATAATACTGTAATAGGGGCTGGTAGTGTTATAATACGTCCAACGAAAAATAATTCCACGTATATGGGAAATCCTGCTACAATTGTAAAATATTAAATATTAATAATTATGGAATTAAATGAGTTTATAGAAAAATTTGCAGAACAATTTGATGAAACAGAGGAGTCAGTGTTCACTCCAAATGTCATTTTCAAAGAGCTTGATGAATGGAGTTCATTAATAGCTTTATCGGTTATTGCTATGGTCGATGAAGAGTATGATGTGCAATTAAAAGGTGATGACATCATAACAGCTCAAAGTATAGGTGATTTATTTGAAATTGTATCTTCAAAGGCGAATTGAAAGATGTATAATCCTTTTTCCTTAGTTGGTAAAACCATCTTGATAACTGGGGCTTCTTCTGGAATAGGAAAGGCCACTGCTATAGAATGTGCTAGATTAGGTGCTAAACTTATATTAGTTGGTAGAGATGAGCAGCGCTTAAATGAAGTCTTTAATTTATTGGAAGGAGCTGGACATGAACAAATAAAATTAGATTTAACAGATGGTTCCGCACTGGAACAGTTTGTTAAATCACTTCCGGAAATTGATGGCTGCGTGAATAATGCCGGTATAGGTGGGAAACTTCCTATTGCTTTTATCAAGAGGAGTGATTTGCAATCTATTTTGGATATAAATATGATTGCTCCTGTGATGTTAACTCAACTTCTTGTTAAGAAGAAAAAAATGAAAAGAGGATCTTCTATGGTGCTGACTTCATCAATATCAGGTGTCTTTTCTGTGGATATAGGTAATGCTATGTATTCTATCACAAAGAGTGCTATTGATGGTTTTATGAAGAATGCAGCTATTGAACTGGCAGTCAAAGGTATTAGAGTAAATTCTGTAAATCCAGGAATGGTTGAGACTCCAATTAATAATATTGATAGTTTTACTGAAGATCAGAAGAAAAGAGACATGGCTAACTACCCAATGCAGCGTTATGGACACCCTAATGATGTGGCTTGGGGGATTATTTATTTGTTATCTGACGCTTCATCTTGGGTAACAGGTACGAGGCTAAAGATAGATGGTGGGTATTCATTGTAACAAATTATTATGGCATTATTAACTGTACAAAATGTAAAGATAGCAGGTGTTTCAGCTGCTGTCCCCAAAGAAATAGAAAAGGTTGGAATGCTTGAGTGTTTTGCTCAAGGAGAAGCTGAAAAAGTAATGGCTTTAACGGGTATAAAAGAACGGCGTATTGCTCCTCAAGGGATGACTTGTTCTGATTATTGTGTTATTGCTGCTGAAAAACTTATAGAAGAATTAGAATGGTCAAAAGATAGCATTGACGCTTTGATTTTTGTATCTGTTTCACGTGATTATAGTGAGCCGAATACTTCCACTGTAATACAAGGTAAAATGGGGCTTCAAGCATCTTGCTATACAATTGACATCCCCATGGCATGTTCTGGTTATTGTTATGGTTTATCAGTTATCGCCTCTTTGTTATCTTCAGGGTGCATGAAGAGAGCATTGCTTTTAGTTGGAGATACTCCATCTAAAATTTTATCTTCATTAGATAAAACTCTTTGGCCTTTACATGGCGATGCAGGGACTGCAACTGCACTCGAATATAATTTAATGGCAAAGCCAATGTATTTTAATTTATTGAGTGATGGAAGTCAATACAACGCAATCATAGCCCCTTCTAGTGGAGTGAGAGAACCTGTCTCAGAAGAATCTCTGAAAATGCAGATTATAGAGCCTGGAATTATAAGAAATAGAACTCATGTAGCGATGGATGGTATGGCTGTGTTTTCTTTTACTATAACCTGCGTCCCTAAGTGCATTAAGTCTTTGTGCGAATATATTAATCTTGATATACAGGAGATTGATTATTTGCTTTTACATCAGGCTAATGAATACATTGATGAGAAAATAAGAAAGAAGTTGAAGTTAGACAAAGCAAAAGTTCCATATTGTTTAGAATATTTTGGTAACACTAGTAGTGGGACAATTCCAATGACCATGGTTACTAAAATACGTGAGGAATTGTGGAGTAAAAGTCGAAAAATGATTTTATGCGGTTTTGGAGCTGGGCTTTCATGGGGAGCAGTTTATTTAGAAACAGAGAATGTGAAAGTGTTGCCACTTATTGAATATTAATTAAATGTATATGGAATCTTTTTCAAACAAAGTTATTTGTATAACAGGTAGTAATAGAGGGATCGGAAAAGAAATAGCGTTTGCTTTTGCTCAAGCAGGAGCTGATTTAATTCTTTGTAGTAGAAAAGAAACCTCTGAAAATACTGATTTTATTAATGAATTATCAAGAGAATATGGGGTTAAAATATATCCTTGCTATTTTGATTTGGAAGATGAAGAATCTATCAAAATAGGGCTTGCTTTTATAAAATCATTAAAATTGAAAATCGATGTATTAATTAATAATGCTGGAATGTCTCATTTGGCTATCCTACCTTTTACTCGGATTAGTGATGTAAAGAGAGTCTTTCAGGTAAACTATTTTTCTCAGTTAATGATAACTCAAGCATTAATGTCGATTATGACAAAAACAGGAGGAGGATCTATCATCAATATGGCTTCAATCGCTGGAATAGATGGGGATATTGGGAATAGTGTGTATGGAGCAACAAAAGCTTCAATGATTCTATTCACTAAGGTACTTGCTAAGGAAGTTGCAAGCATGAAAATTAGGGTAAATGCTGTTGCTCCTGGTCTAATTGATACTGATTTTGCTGTAAAAATGGGAGAGAAAGCGATAGCATCGATGAAAGAAATATCTTCGATGCATCGATTAGGCACCACTTCTGAAATTGCAAATGCGGTTCTTTTTTTAGCATCGGAGAAAGCGTCATTTGTGAATGGGCAAGTAATTAGAGTTGATGGTGGTATTAAGTAATTAATGTAAATATAAGAAAAATGGAAGTGAAAAGCAAAGTATTTGAGATTGTAGCCTCGGTATGTGAAACAGAAGTGTCTTTTGTTACAGAAGAAAGTACAATTGGAGATTTTCCGCAATGGGACTCTATGGGACATTTGACAATTCTTTCTAATGTAGAGGAAGCTTTTGATATTAATTTTGAACCTGAAGAAATGATGGATTTAGAGGATGTCCATGATATTATTGAGGCTGTAGAGAATAAATTAGCATAGTTTATGGTAATAGAAGAAATCATGTATCAACATTCCTTGAATTCTCCTGATAAAATAGCAATTATATCAGGAGAATTAAGGGTGTCTTATGGTGAGCTTTGGCGTAAAATCAGTCAGGCGGCTGACTGGTTTAGTTCTAAGGGTTGGGATAAAAACAGTAGGATAGTGATTTCTGCTAGTAAAAATATAGATTTTATTTATACTTATTTTGGCGCTCATCTAGCTGGAATGATTTGTGTACCAATTGATCCGGAAACCAATGCGATTCGGTTAAAAAGAATAATAGAATGCGCGAGTCCTTCTGCTATTATTGGTGAACTAAGAAATAAGGATGTCTATGATATTATACCATTCTCAAAAGTGAAAGGTACAGTAGAAAGTACTTTTGATTTTCCCAAAGGAACAGACCGGGCTGATTTGTTATTCACAACAGGAACGACAGGACTTCCTAAAGGGGTTGTTCTGTCTTTTTCCAATCAGTTGGCCGCTGTAAATAACATTAATGCTTTTATAGGGAATACTGCGGAAGATATAGAACTTTTAGCTTTGCCTATCAGCCATTCTTTTGGGTTGGGACGTTTACGGTGCACCTTAGCTAAAGGTGCTACGCTGGTTTTATTAGGTAGCTTTGCCAGTATGAAAAAGTTTTTTGGCGAAATAGAGAGGTGTAATGTAACAGGATTCGGTATGGTTCCTGCCAGTTGGGCCTATATCGTGAAAATGAGTGGTGATAAGATCGCTCATTATGCATCCCAATTAAAATATGTGGAGATTGGTAGTGCTTTTATGCCTAAAGTTGAGAAAGAAAAATTGATGACTTGGTTACCTAATACTAAAATTTGTATGCATTATGGTCTGACAGAGGCTTCTAGAAGTGCATTTATAGACTTTCATGCGGATGGAGGGCACTTGGAGTCAATAGGAAAATCATCTCCTAATACTACAGTTGAAATCTTTGATGAAGCAGGAAATTTAGTTCAATCGGGGCAGGAAGGGGAGCTTTGTGTTAAAGGAGAACATGTATGCTCCGGATATTGGGGGGTGGATGAGAATACTTTTAGAGATGATTTCTATGGCGATTACTTTAAAACTGGAGACTGGGGATATATTGATCATTCGGGATATATATATCTGAAAAGCCGCAAAAAAGAAATTATCAATGTTGGCGGAAAAAAAGTCAGTCCGATTGAGGTGGAAGAAGCGCTGAATTCTATGGCAGGTATTGAAGAGTCTGCATGTATCGGTGTACATGATGACGTTATGGGAGAAGTCGTGAAAGCTTTTGTTGTCGGTCACTTGACAAAAGCTGATGATGAGAGTATTAAAAAGAAAATGTTGTCATTGTTAGAAAACTATAAAGTACCTGTTTATATAGAGTATGTCGACCGTATCCCCAAAACACCATCGGGAAAAATACAACGATTATTATTGAAATAATTATGAATGAGCAAAGTAAAGTTGAAGAGCTATTAAATATAGCTCCCTATGAAGAGAGTATAGAGTCCGAAAAAGCTTTTACTGAGGCTTTACAGGAAGAACTTATCTTTCATTATGAAAATAATGAAAGATATAAGAGCTTCTGTGATAGGAAAGGCTTTGATCCTCACAATGGAATACTCTCTATTGGTGATATTCCTCCTGTTGCTGTGAGTGTGTTTAAAGAGCTTGGTTTTAATTTAAACTCTGTCCCCAAGGAGGATTTGACTCTGGCACTGCAGTCTTCTGCTACATCGGGTATTCCGAGTACAGTCGTAATTGATAAGATAACGGCAAAAAGACAGGGGAAAGCGATGGTTAAAGTGATCAGTGAATTTATAGGTAAGGAAAGGAAACCATTTCTTATTATGGATATTGATCCTCGTTCAGCTTCGCGTAAGTTGCTTGGGGCAAGATTCGCTGCTGTCACAGGCTATCTGAAGTTTGCTGGTAAGGTTGGATATTTTCTTAAAGCAGATGAGAACAATCTGTCATATTTTGATGTGGAAGGTATTCAAACATTTATAAAAGACTTACATTCTGACCAGCCTGTTGTTGTTTTTGGCTTCACTTATATTTTGTATCAGAATGTACTACAAGCGATTTTAAAATCTAATATTAAACTACATCTACCTAAAGGCTCTAAAATTATTCATATTGGCGGATGGAAAAAATTGGAAAATGAGAAAATAAGTAAGGAGCTGTTTAATGAGCAACTGGCACAGTGTTTTGATATTCGTCCTGAAGATGTTATTGATATTTATGGATTCACAGAACAGATGGGACTAAACTATCCAGATTGTGGATGCGGTTGTAAGCACGCTTCTTCTTATGTAAAAGTCTTGGTTCGAGATACTGCTACACGAGCTATTCTCCCGGCAGGGAAAGAGGGAATGCTTGAGTTTGTTACTCCTATTCCTCATTCTTATCCCGGTAATGTTGTGTTGACTGATGATATAGGTGTGCTGGAGGAAGCTCCTTGTTGTTGTGGGCGTCCAGGACAGAGATTCCGTATTATCGGAAGATTGAAGAAAGCAGAAGTTAGAGGATGTGGTGATATTCTCTCAAATAAACTGACATTTCAGCAAAAGACAGCGCACGCCGAGTTTCAAGCAAACTCTCATCTTGATGTCCAATATTTTAAAGGAATGTTACAGAGTGAAACAGGAGAAGAACAGTTGCAAGAGATAGTATCTCACCTAAAAGGAAAATTGGATTGGTTAAGAAATCAACCGATTGATGCATTAATTGGTCTTATTGGAGAAGTATCGAAGAGATGGCTATCCGATGAACGCTTTTCTTTTTTGAAAGATAAAGGTTTATTATTTTTGTCGAATTGGTGTGAAGTATCTCATTTACGGCAGATAGCTGAACAAGGTTTAAAAGGGAATATAAGATATTGTGATACATTCTTGTATTTTCCTAATTCTCAAAAACATTTTTTGAGAGCAAATTCACGTGGGCTTGCTTGTCATTGGATGGCTGGTAATGTGCAGATTCTGGGAATTTTTGCATTGGTTCAGTGTATTATAACTAAAAATGTGAATCTATTGAAAGTTGCTGCGAAAGATAATGGAGTTTTTTCATCTCTTTTGAGTGCTTTTGAGGGGGTGTCTTACACAACTGCTGATGGCTATAAACTTGAAGGTTCAGATTTGATGGAAACTGTGGCAGTCGTTTATTTCTCAAGGGATGCAAAGAAACTGGGTGATTTAATGTCTAAGTCAGCTCATATCAGAATTGCATGGGGAGGAAGAGAAGCGGTCGAAACTGTAGCTAACTATCCTTCAATGATTGATAGTGAAACTGTTATTTTCGGTCCTAAACTATCATATGCTGTCATTGCTAAGGAAGAGCTTTTTTCTGAACAAGCTGCGAGAAAATTAGCAAGACGAGTCTCTGTGGATGTTTCTGTTTTTGATCAGTCTGGTTGTGCTTCGCCTCATAATCTTTATATTGAAAAGGGGGGAGTGATTACACCCGAAAAATTCTGTGAAATCCTTGCGGATGTTTTTCCGAAAACAGAAGCTCAAATACCTAAACCAATTATATCGGCAGAACAAATTTCTGCTGTTCACTCATCTAGGGGAGTATATGACTTTAAAGGTAAAGTTTGGGGAAGCGATACAATGTCATGGACTATACTTTATTCAGAAGACAATGAACTTTGCAAGCCTGTATACTCAAGGGTGCTTATGGTACATCCTGTTGAGCATATAAATGATGCGTTGGTACATATTCAAGATTATATTCAAACTATAGGCATTGCTGCCCCTCAAGAAAAATCCATTGATTTTGCAAATAAAGCTACAATGGCAGGTGTGTCGAGATGTCCTTTAATCGGTAGAATGTTGAATTTTGAAATGCCATGGGATGGTGTTTTTCTTATTGACAAATTGGTGAAATGGAATACCTTGAATGGACCACTTTGTTAGGCTGAATTTTCCGGGAATGGTGCAAATTATTCAATTTGTTAATTCAGTATTTGGATCTAATACATACTTAATAAAGAATGATTATTCCAAAAGTTGTTATATTATTGATTGTGGAGATACGGAACCTGTTATCAAATTCTTGCTAAAGAATGAATTAGATCTCCGAGGAATATTTGTGACTCATACACATTATGATCATATTTATGGGTTGAATAGATTGTGTGAGGAGTTTCCTTATTTAACTATTTGTGTATCTGCATATGGGAAGGAAGGGCTATATTCTGATAAATTGAATTTGTCTAGATATCATTCAGAGCAATTTGTTCTCCAAACAAACAATGTAATGGTGTTGCAAAGCGGACAAAGCTTGAAGCTGTTTGATAACGAGATTTTGAACGTATATGAGACTCCTGGGCATGATTGGAGTTCACTTTGCTATAAAGTGGGAAATGCATTTTTTACCGGTGATTCATATTTACCTCAATATTCTTTAGTTACAAATTTTCCTAAAAGCAATAAAGAACAAGCTTTAGATTCGTTGGAATGGATAAAGGTACTTTCTATAGGATGTAATATTTATCCTGGCCACGGAGATATAGTATATGTCTAATTTAATAAAGAACTTATTGGGTATTTTTTCTTTTTTCTTCATCCCTTACTACGTAAGAAAATCAAATAAACATAGATAATTTCGTTATGAACAAACGAATCTGGCTTTCGCTTGCTCACATGGGTGGCCGTGAGCAAGACTTTATAAAAGAGGCCTTTGATACGAACTGGGTTGTTCCTTTGGGACCTAACGTGGATGCTTTTGAGCAATCTTTGGCTGAATATTTGCATGAAGACCGCCATGTAGTGGCTTTGAGTGCCGGAACGGCTGCACTTCACTTGGGCTTGATTCTCCTGGGTGTGAAGCCCGGTGATGAAGTGATCTGCCAAAGCTTTACTTTTGCCGCCTCTGCCAATCCGATTTCTTATCTGGAGGCCAAACCTGTTTTTGTGGACAGTGAGAAGGATACCTGGAATATGGATCCGGTATTGCTCGAGGAGGCTATAAAGGACCGTTTGCGCAAGACGGGTAAGCTCCCGAAGGCTATTATCCCTGTCCACCTTTACGGTATGCCTGCCAAGATGGACGAGATCATGGATATTGCGGGTCGTTATGGTATCTCCGTATTGGAGGATGCCGCGGAGGCTTTGGGTTCGGAACTGAACGGACGGAAGTGTGGCACATTCGGTGAACTGGCCGCTCTCTCTTTCAATGGCAACAAGATGATCACGACTTCCGGTGGAGGTGCTCTGATCTGTCGTACGGAAGAGGAGGCCCGACAGACAAAGTTCTACGCTACGCAGGCTCGTGATGCCGCTCCGCATTACCAGCATACCCATATCGGTTACAACTATCGGATGAGCAACATCTGTGCGGGTATCGGTCGTGGGCAGATGTTTGTCCTCGATGAACATATTGCCCGTCGCCGTGCCATTCACTCTTTGTATGTTGATTTGCTGAAAGATGTGGCGGGTATTACGGTCATGGAGAACCCTGATTCGCGGTTTGCTTCCAACTTTTGGCTTACTTGTATTCTGGTTGATCCGAAGCTTGCGGGTAAGAGTCGTGAGGATATCCGTTTGAAGCTGGACTCCGAGAACATAGAGACACGTCCTTTGTGGAAGCCGATGCATCTTCAGCCTGTGTTCACGGATGCTCCGTTCTATGGGAATGGTACGAGTGAGAGGTTGTTCGATATCGGCTTGTGTCTGCCTTCGGGACCTACACTGACAGATGAGGATATCAGGAGAGTGGTGGATACGATCAGAGCGATATAAATAAAATAAATCTAATTACTCATGGGAAACTTAACAGAAAATGATTTTCAGCGTGTGGCGGATTTACTTGGCATTGAGGTAGCAGTGGTAAAAGCTGTACAGGCAGTTGAGACCGGTGGGTATGGGGGCTTTGTGGCTCCGGGGCGACCGATGATCTTATTCGAAGGTCACATCTTTTGGCGTGAACTCAAGAAGCGGGGACTAGATCCGGAGAGGTATGTTGCGGGCAATGAAAATATTCTTTATCCTAAATGGGAGAAGGGTCATTATTATGGCGGGATGAAAGAGTATGAACGTCTGGAAAAGGCCCGGGAAATACATAAAGAAGCTGCTGATGCTTCCACTTCATGGGGAATGTTCCAAGTGATGGGCTTTAACTATGCGATGTGTGGATATGGCAGTGTGGAGGAAATGGTGAAAGATATGTGTGTCGGAGAAGATAAGCAACTGGAAGCTTTTGCGAGGTTTGTGAAACTTGCTAAGCTACACTCCTATCTGGAACAGAAAGACTGGGTCGGGTTTGCCAGGAGGTATAATGGACCCGGATATGCCCGGAATCAGTATGATAAAAAACTGGAAGGGGCTTATCGGAAGTTTACGAAGGAATAGAAATGTAATAGATAGGAGAAAATAGGTTTTACTGAAAATATCAGGAAAGTCATAGATGTAATCAGATATAATGAGTGAAAATATACCCAAATGGGTATAGATTCCTGTCTTGCTCCCACTTTTATACCATATCGGGTATAAAAGTGGGAGTCTTTTATTGTATTTGTACCTAAACGGGTATAATATGAGAAATCAAACAATAGTAAAGTATGTGAAGCAGATACGTAGGGAAGAGGGTGTCCAGAAAAGGATACTTTCTTTTTTATTTCCTGAGAATGTGATACTTATAACTTTTTATGAGTGATCGGTTCCGGATGCCCTGTTTTCCTTTGTCATCTTCCTGTAAATGTCCACCTTTGCAATGTTGATCAACGAAATGTGAATAAAATTAGTAGTAATAACATGAACAAAAGGAGATTAGGAATATGACTTGGCACTACCCGTGCATTGCTTCAGGGTGTTGAGTTTCAGAAGATAGGCAGTATCGGCACTTCGGGCGGTCATGATTCCGGTAATGGTGATGGAGACATTGTGGATGATCCGACTGCATAATAACTTTAATCAGATAAATACATGAAGAAGAATAGCTGGAATATCCTTTTAAAGGTGATTATAGCTGTGGCAAGCGCCATTGCAGGAGTGATAGGAGGGCAGGGATTGCTCTGATAGCTGACCGATCGTTTCGGTTGAAAAAATAAATGCCGGTATCTGTTCGGAAGAATGGGTACCGGCATTTATTATTATGGTTAGCAAAACCGATAATTAAGAATAATCTTGTATATTTGTGAGTGAAACGATTAATAGAAATGTGTTATGGCTAAACTTTACCCGATTGGGATACAGAACTTTGAGAAAATACGTAGGGAAGGCTATCTTTATATAGATAAGACTGCATTAGTCTGTAGATTGGTAAAAACGGGTTCATATTATTTCCTGAGCCGTCCCCGTCGCTTTGGCAAGAGTCTGCTGATATCTACTCTTGAAGCTTATTTTCAAGGGAAAAAGGACTTGTTTCGTGGTTTGGCTATGGAGGAGTTGGAAAAAGATTGGATAAAATATCCGATTTTACATCTGGATCTGAACACCGAAAAGTATGATACGCCCGAAAGCCTGGATCGAATATTGAACGATACGTTGGCTAAATGGGAAATGGTGTACGGGACTGCTCCTTCTGAAACTTCTATTCCTTTGCGTTTCAAGGGTATTGTACAGCGTGCCTGTGAACAGTCGGGGCAGCGGGTGGTGATTTTGATTGATGAATATGATAAACCGATGTTGCAGGCTATCGGTAATGAGGAGTTGGGAGAGAAGTATCGTGATACACTGAAAGGTTTTTATTCTGTGCTGAAAACGATGGACGGGTATATCCGATTTGCTCTTTTGACGGGAGTTACCAAGTTTGGTAAGGTAAGTGTGTTTAGTGACCTGAATAATCTGAATGATATCTCTATGGACGAACCTTATGTGGAGTTGTGTGGAATTACAGAAAAGGAAATCCATCATTATCTGGAACCGGAAATTCGTCAGTTGGCGAAATATCAAAAGATGTCGTACGAAGATGCTTGCCGGGAGCTGAAGGAACGGTATGATGGTTATCATTTCACGGAAAATTCTATCGGTTTATATAATCCGTTCAGTATACTGAATACTTTTTATAAGATGAAGTTTGGCAGTTACTGGTTCGAAACAGGTACTCCGTCTTATTTGGTAAAACTTTTACTGCGTGATAAATATGACTTGCAACAGCTGGCACACGATGAGGCGACATCAGATATGCTGAATTGCATAGATTCTACTTCGAAGAATCCTCTGCCGGTGATTTATCAGAGTGGCTATCTGACGATAAAAGGGTATGATGAACGTTTTGATATCTACCGCCTGGGATTTCCCAATCGGGAAGTAGAGGAAGGATTTATCAGGTATTTACTTCCTTTTTATGCAAATATTGATAAAGGACAAACAGGGTTTCATATAACCAGGTTCGTTTCTGAAGTGGAACAGGGAGATTGTGATGCTTTCTTTCGTCGTCTGCAAAGTTTCTTCGCCGATACTCCTTATGAACTGGTACGTGACTTGGAGTTGCATTATCAGAATGTTCTTTTTATTGTTTATAAGTTACTTGGTTTTTATGTCCAGGCGGAGTATCATACTTCTAACGGGCGCATCGATATGGTTTTGAAGACAGACCGATACATTTATGTGATGGAGTTCAAATTTGACGGGAGTGCGGAAGAGGCTTTGAAACAGATAGAAGAAAAGGAATATGCCGCTCCGTTTGCCAATGATCCCCGTCAACTGCTAAAGGCAGGAGTGAACTTTAGCTCGAAAACAAGGAATATTGATTGTTGGGTCGTGGATTGACTCTAAATTCCATATGATAATCTGAATACTACACATCTGTGTGATCTGTTAATCTGTGGTGAAAAAGAGTTCATTGAAGAATGTTCCCGATACGTTGAATCTCGTCTGTACTGAACTTACGGTTTTCCGTCACTTTCAGATTGTCTTCCAGTTGCTTGACGGAGCTCGCGCCGACGATAACAGAGGTTACCAGATCATCTTTCAAGACCCAGGCCAATGCCATTTCGGCTAAGGTCTGTCCCCGATTACCTGCCACTTCATTCAATGCTTTGATTTTATTGAATACTTGCTCGGTCAATTGCTCTTTCTTCAGGAAACCTCCGCGGGCTATTCTTGAGTCCTCCGGAATTCCATTTAGATACCGGTTGGTGAGCAGACCTTGAGCCAGAGGAGAAAAGGCGATAAAGCCCGTACCATTTTCTTTGGCTTGTTGCAGAATGCCTTGTTCCTCCGGTTCACGGTTAAACAGGTTGTATCGTCCCTGATAGAGTAGACAATGCACGTCTCGTTCTTCCAGATATCGGTAGGCGAACTCTGCCTTTTCTTTGGGGTATTTGGATATACCGATGTAGAGGGCTTTACCTTGCCGGACAATATCGACGAGCGCCTGAAGAGTTTCTTCAAGTGGAGTTTCGGGGTCGTAACGATGGGTATAGAAAATATCGACATACTCCAGATTCATGCGTTTTAAACTCTGGTTGAGACTGCTCATCAGGTATTTCCGGGAGCCCCAGTTTCCGTAAGGACCTTCCCACATATCATGGCCGGCTTTGGTGGATATGAATAGTTCATCCCGATAGGGCATAAAGGATTTCTTCATGATGAGTCCGAACGTTTCTTCGGCTGAGCCGTAAGAGGGACCGTAGTTATTAGCCAGGTCGAAATGTGTGATACCTTTGTCGAATGCAAAGTGAGCCATCCGGAGGCTGTTGGCTAATGTGTCAACATCACCAAAGTTATGCCAGAGGCCCAGAGAAACTTCCGGTAACAGTATACCGCTTTTACCACAACGGCGGTACTTCATCCCACTGGAGTATCTTGCTTTATCGGCTGAATAAATAGGATTGATCATATGCTGAGATCTTTTGAAGATTAACTATGATGCAAAGATAATCGATTTATGGAGCAACATAGGTTATCAAAATAATAATTGTATTATGAATGGATAAAATAATACTGGATGGTTTGATGGAATCCCGATAATTTTGCATTATTGAAAAGCGTATGAACTAAAAACAGTGGAGACAGAATATGAAAGACATGCAAACAAAAATAGTAATGATAGGGATTCTACTTTCTACAGGTATAATGTTGAGGGCTCAGGACAATGGAGGGTGTGAGGATTGTCCGGCTTTTAATGCAGGAGGAAAAGTGGAAGTCCGTGGTGTAAAAGAGAGGATTATCGGAGATTTGTCGCAACCGGTCGCGGTTCGTGTAAGGACGTTGATTCAACAGATGACATTGGTAGAGAAGGTAGCTCAGTTGGTGAGCGAAAGTGATAGCATTCCGCGGTTGAATCTTCCTGCTTATAATTATTGGAATGAATGTCTTCACGGAGTGGCTCGTGCCGGTGAAGTGACAGTCTTTCCGCAAGCCATTAATCTGGCTTCTACCTGGGATACGGTGTTAGTCAAACGGGTGGCTTCTGCTATTTCTACGGAGGCACGGTTGAAATATCTGGAGATAGGAAAAGGGCTCACTTACTGGTCGCCTACTATAAACATGGCGCGTGATCCACGCTGGGGAAGAAATGAAGAGACTTATGGTGAAGATCCGCATCTGACTTCGCGACTTGGAGTGGCTTTTGTTAAAGGCTTACAGGGGGATCATCCGACTTATCTGAAAACTGTCGCAACAATCAAACATTTTGTGGCCAATAACGAAGAGAACAATCGTTTCTCCAGTTCTTCACAAATACCGACGAAACAGCTATATGAATATTATTTCCCCGCTTACGAAGCTTGCGTGAAAGAGGCAAACGCACAATCGGTAATGACAGCTTATAATGCTTTTAACGGAGTACCACCCAGCGGTTCGCATTGGTTACTCGATGATGTGCTGAGAAAAGAATGGGGATTCGATGGATTTGTAGTTTCTGATTGCGGGGCTATTGGGGTGATGAATTGGCAGCACTGGGTGGTAAACTCGCTGGAGGAGGCAGCTGCTTTAGGAGTAAACAGTGGTTGTGATCTGGAATGTGGTACTACTTATAAGGAAAAACTTGTTCAAGCGGTAGAACAAGGATTAATTTCAGAAGCTGCTATTGACCGGGCTTTGACAAGAGTATTAACGGCACGGTTTAAGTTGGGAGAGTTTGATCCGATGGAACTTGTCCCATATAATCATTATGATAAGAAACTATTGGCAGGAAAGAAATTTGCAGAACTTGCTTATGAGGCTGCTGTTAAGTCGGTCGTGCTATTGAAAAACGATGCTTTGTTACCTTTAAATAAAGAAAAGATTAAATCTGTAGCCGTAGTAGGACCGTTTGCCGATTACAATTATTTGGGGGGATATAGCGGACAGCCTCCTTATTCGGTTAGCCTTTTGAAAGGAGTGAAAGAGCTGATAGGTAAAAAAGGGAAAGTCACTTATCTGAACGGAATGGGAACCTCTGCGGATTCTATAGCGCAAGTGGTAAAAGGGGCAGATATAGTACTTGTAGCTTTGGGTAGTGATGAAAAAATGGCACGAGAAAACCATGATATGCCTTCTATTTATTTACCGGAGGAACAAGAGAAGCTTCTAAAAGAGATTTATCAGGTGAATCCGAGAATTGTATTGGTTTTCCACACGGGAAATCCGTTGACTTCCGAATGGGCGGATACACATATACCGGCTATTATGCAGGCTTGGTATCCGGGACAGGAAGCGGGTAGGGCTTTGGCCAATTTGCTGTTTGGAAATGAAAATCCGTCGGGTAAGTTGCCTATGACTATCTACAAAACCGAAGAACAGTTACCGGATATACTGGATTTTGATATGTGGAAAGGGCGTACTTATCGTTATATGAAAGGGGAACCTTTATATGGTTTCGGCCATGGATTGAGTTATACATCTTTTGAGTTCGATAATATACAAGGGAATGATACTTTGCAGCCGGATGCGATTTTACAATGTTCGGTCGAGTTATCCAATTCAGGTCAGTTAGCAGGAGAAGAAGTGGTCCAGGTCTATGTTTCGAGGGAGAATACTCCTGTTTACACATATCCGTTGAAAAAATTAGTGGCATTTAAAAAAGTAAAACTTGCTTCAGGTGAGAAAAAGAAAGTGGATTTTACTATAGCTCCCCGGGAGTTATCAGTTTGGGAAGATGGGAAATGGAGGATGCTTTCCGGAAAGTATACTTTGTTTATCGGTTCCGGACAACCGGGGTTGGCGAAAGGTATTACGAAAGGTTTTGAGGTTAAGATAAGGTAAAGTTAGTTTTTACAGGTTCTGGGGTAGTAGTTGTTTTTTAAGGAAAGATTGTTTGAAGGTGATTTCTGTATGTACTTGTTCTCTGATGTAGAGAGTGTGCTGATTGTATCAGTATCAGATAAAATAATACTGGATTGTTAATAATAACTGCACTAATTTTACATTTGAGAAAGTTCCCCGATATTGGGATGAAATAAGTCTCAATTTCGTCTTTTAGATAAACTATGGTGGAATAACGGATGCATTAAAGGCAAAAAGCGAATAAAGAGTGTTTGTTTGAATTGCATAAGTGAATGATAAAATCATATTTGTTTGTTCTGCCGGTTGACTCTATTTTTGCATTATCACAAAATTAATCATTTAAAATCAGTGTAATAGTATGAAGAACATGATGTTGTTTCTGATGGCACTCTTAATGAGTGGCCATATGATGGCTCAGCAAACCATTGTTACAGGTGTAATTACCGATGCTAACGATGGATCTCCATTGATCGGAGCCAATGTTCTGGTTAAAGGTGCCGGAACCGGTTCTATTGCCAATGTGGACGGTAAGTATAGTGTTAACGTCCCAAATGGTAAGAATGTATTGGTCTTTTCGTGTGTAGGTTATAAAGAACAGGAGATCACTTTAAAACCCGGACAAAAAGTGCTCAATGTGACCATGAAAGAGGATACTGAACTACTGGATGAAGTAGTAGTTATAGGCTATGGCTCCATGAAGAAGAGTGACTTGACTGGTTCGGTCACCAGCATCAAAAGTGAAGATTTAATGAAAACAAACCCGATTAGTATTAATCAGGGACTCCAAGGGCGTATTGCAGGTGTGCAGGTTAACCAGAATGATGGTGCTCCCGGAGCCGGGGTAAGTATTCAGATTCGTGGTGCTAATTCATTCTCCACCTCTACCGAACCGCTTTATATCGTGGATGGTATTCCTTTTACCAGTAGTGGAATGCCGGGAACAGGCAAAGACGGCATGATGCAGACAGCCAATCCGCTTTCGACAATTAATCCGTCGGATATCGAATCTATTGAGATCTTGAAAGATGCCTCTGCCACAGCTATCTATGGATCGCGTGGTGCAAATGGTGTGGTATTGATTACTACCAAACGTGGTGCAAAAGGAAAAGATAATATCAGCTTCAGTGCTAATTTCGGAATATCGAAAGTAGTGAAGAAATTGGATATGTTGGATGGATATGCATATGCGATGTATAGGAATGAAGCCACAAAAATGTTTAATGAATACGAAAATGCTAAAGAACTTATTCCTTATCCGGGTACTTCTATGGTGGATCCGAATACCGGTGAATCGGTTTATTCTCCGGGACCGGAAGATTATCGGAATGGCACATATCCGAGTGTAAACTGGCAGGATGAAGTGTTTGAAACAGCGTTCTCCCAAGAGTATAATCTGAGCGTAAACGGTTCGAATGATAAAGGGTATTATGCTATTTCCGGTAATATTCTGGATCAGAGCGGTATCATTCATAATTCAGGGTACAAACGATATACATTTCGTGCGAATGTGGCGCGTAAAGTACACGAATGGATTGAAATAGGCACGAATATGAGTTTTACTAATTCATTGAATAAACTTGCTAAGACAAATTCTGTCAGTGACGGTATTATTCGTGGTACTTTGTTTTATCCGGCTACTGCTCCATTGGATGATGAAACGAATAATGCTCAGCTGAACTGGTTCTCTTCAAATCCTTATGTATATACACGTGCCGCTAAAGATGAGCTGACAACGAATAGTTTCTTTTCTTCTTCCTTCGTAGAAATTACTCCGTATAGAGATCTAAAAGTTCGTCAAAATGTGGGTTTCTCTTATAATATGAATGAACGTGATGTGTATTATAACAGGGAGACTGTGGAAGGTAAAGATCCGACAAACGGCTATGCTTCGAAAGCTGATAATTGGTCGAAGAATCTGGTACTTGAAACGATGGCAACTTATAATAAGACTTTCAACAAGAATCATTTGCTGAATGTGGTTGCGGCTTTCTCTTATGAGAGAGGGGATTATGGTAACAAAGCAATGGTAGCTACCGGATTTCCGCAAGACTTGACAGAAGACTTTGATATGGGTGCTGCTGTGAATCCTCAGAAACCTACCAGCGGACGTGGAATGACTTCTTTGGTCTCCTTTCTGGGACGTGCTAACTATAACCTGATGAATAAGTATCTGTTTACTGCCTCTTTCCGTCGGGATGGTTCCAGTAAGTTTGCACCGGGTAACAAATGGTCGAATTTTGCTTCGGGTGCTATTGCCTGGAGAGCGTCAGAGGAACAGTTTATTAAAGATCTGAATGTGTTTAGTAATCTGAAATTCCGTGCAAGTTACGGACAGACAGGTAATCAGGCGATTGGGGCATATGCTACCCGTGACTATCTGACTGTGGCCAATTATCCAATTAATGGTGCGCTTGCCAGTGGATTCGCCAATTTGACTTGGAGAGGACCGGCCAATCCGGACCTGAAGTGGGAAACTACCAGCCAGTATAATGTAGGAGTGGATATGGGTTTCTTCCAGAATAGAATTAATCTGACTATTGATCTGTATTATAAGAAAACATCTGATTTGTTACAGAATATACAGATACCCCAAAGTACAGGTTTTTCAAATATGACGACAAATTTTGGTAACGTAACCAATAAAGGACTTGAAATTACGGGAAAATTTTATGCAATCACCGGAAAGAATCTCAATTGGGACTTTGATGCTAATATTTCTTTTAATCGTAATAAAATCAGTGGTCTTCCAGGCGATCAGTTCGCCCAGGGATGGAGTAAGGCTGATAATGTGTTCTTGCAACGTAATGGAATGCCGATCGGAACCATTTATGGATTTGTGGAAGACGGCTTTTATGATAATATAGCTGAGGTGAGAGCTGATCCGTTTTATGCAGAACAGTCAGAGGCTATATGTAAAGCGATGGTAGGTGAGGTGAAGTATAAGGATTTTGATGGAGTTGCCGGTATTACGAATGCCGATCGTCAGATAATTGGTGATACGAATCCGGACTTTACGTTTGGTATGACCCACAATTTTAATTATAAAAACTTCTCTTTGAGTTTCTTCCTGCAAGGATGTGTTGGAGGTGATATTTTTAATGCAAACTTGCTTGAAGTGACTATGAGTGGCATTGGTAATATACCTCAAAATATATATGAATCCCGTTGGACACCCGAGAATCGGGAGAATGCCAAATGGCCGAAAGCATATGCAGGTTATGGAAGAACGATGAAGCTATCGGATCGCTATGTGGAAAATGGATCTTATCTGAGAATGAAGAATATTAATCTGGGTTATAAATTGGTTTCTCCATTCAAAGGAATCGAATCGATCAATCTGTTTGCTTCTGTTAGTAATGTATTTACCATTTCGGGTTATAGTTGGTATGATCCGGATGTGAACTCTTTCGGAAGTGATGCCTCTCGCCGTGGTGTAGATTTATTCTCGTATCCAAGCAGTCGCACTTTCTCATTTGGTTTACAATGTACATTTTGATGTTTAACTCAAATCAAGAAAAGTCATGAAAAAAATAATATTTAAATCGTTTTTATTGTTGTGGACAGTCTTATTGGCATGTTCATGCAATGATTTACTGGATGAAAAGGCCTATGATTTCGTATCGCCTGAGCAGTTGGGCGACAGTGAAAGTGCAGCTTCACAACTTGTAACAGGAACTTATAATACAGTGATCACTAGTTTTATCGCTCCAGGATCTTATCTTTACCTGACCAATATGGATTGTGACTATGCATCGGGTGCGTCATGGGCATTTGGTAATGTGGGAGCTGGTAATCCGCTGGGATTTTGGGGAATAGACCATTTATGGCAAGGTAGCTATACATTGATTCATCGTGCAAATCTGAGTATATCCAAAATTTCGGCGATGAATAATCTGAGTCAAGAAAGTAAACAGGATGCTTTGGCTCAACTCTGTTTCCTCAAAGCATGGGCTTATTTTAATTTGGTGAGAAATTATGGTCCTGTACCTATTTTCCGGAAGTCTATTTCGGAAGGGGAAGCTATGAGCCAACCTCGTGCATCGGTTCCGGATGTATATGCACATATCATTGAGTTACTGGAACAAGCTGAAGGCATGTATTCAAAAGATGATGCAGGTTTTGTAGTGGGACATGCTTCAAGCGGAGCTGCAAAGGCATTGTTGGCAAAAGTATATGTTACCATGGCTTCCGGTGCGATGGCAGGTGTACCTATTGTGGTTAAAGGAGGAGATCCGAATGTGTTCGAACCACAGCCCATCACACATATCGCGAAAACTGTTGCTGGTTATGAGGGATTTGATCCGGCTAAGTATTATGCGTTGGCACGTGACAAAGCTTGGGAGGTGATAAACGAATATACTTTATTTGATAATTATATGGATGTATGGACTATCGGTAATCGTAATAAGGGAGAACATATTTGGATGGCACAGGCTATCAGTGGTGATAAAGATTTTGGAAATACTATTTGTCAGGATTATGTAGGTATTTTTAAAGAAGACGGTACCATGGATGGTAACTGGTATGGTATGCGCGATCACTGGTATCTGCTTTTCGAAGAGCAAGATAAACGTATTGTTGACGGAGTTATTCATCGATATGCATCGGATGGTATATCTAATGGAAAAGTCATTTATAACTATTATCCCCGTTGGTATGCTGATAAGGTAGAGAAGAAGGAGGTTTACGATAGTCAGGGAAATGCTTTTGACGGTACTGAAGTTTATCATGAAGGTCCCGGATGGACTTTGGCAAAGCTTACTAAATTTACATTTGTTTCGGATCGTAAACAGGAAAAAAGTGATTTTCACTTCCCGTTACTTCGTCTGCCAGATATTATGTTGATTTATGCTGAGGCAGTCAATGAACTGAATGCTGGTCCGGATGCTGAAGCTTACAGGCAAATAAACAGGATTCGTACACGTGCTAATGCTACTCCATTTTCCGGAATGAATCAAGATGAGTTCCGTTCGGCTGTGCTCGAAGAACGGGCTCGTGAGTTGGCTTATGAAGCAGATCGCCGTTATGATCTTTTCCGTTGGGGGATCTATCTGGATGTGATGAATGCTATCGATATGGATGAGCATAACGTGACTAAGCGTCGTCTGGAGCGGAATCTTCTTTATCCGATACCTACCAGTGAGGTAAACTCTAATGACAAGATTGATGTCAACAATCCGGGATGGTAATGAATATATTCGTAACATTTAAAACTGAAGATACAATGAAAACATTTAGATATATTTTATTCGCATGGGTGATTCTGGGCTGCGGGCTGTTTACATCGTGTAAAGACGATGAAGTGGAATATGCTCCTTTGGCTATCACCCGGGTGTCTGCGGTGTCCGATCGTGAGCAAGCCATAGAGCAAGTTGATTTAGGGCAATATATTATTGTACAGGGCTCAGGGCTCAACGCAGTGAGTACTCTTCTGATTAATGATGTTGTGGTCGATTTGGATAATGCATATATTACACCCAAAGAGATTACTTTTTCTGTTCCAAGAACTATTCCTGGAGAAGTGAATAACTTGATAACATTGATGTCGGATCAGGCAACGGTAACAACTCCTGTTTCAGTCTTCATTCCGGATTTAAGAGTTGATGGTATGTATAATGAGTTTACTCCAGCAGGTGAAACAATGAAAGTTGTGGGAGATTTCTTTGATATCTACGGAATTACTCCAGAATCCGGAAAGCTATTTTTTGGTGATAAAGAGATGGTGATAACTAAAGCTACAGCTGATACCATCTATTTTCAGTTGCCTGAAGATGCTGTTGCAGGAAGCAAAATTCGATTGATTAGTCCGATAGAAGGTGAGGTTATTGTATCTGGTAAATACATGGAAAAGGGAAATATGCTTTGTGATTTTGATCCGTATGATGGCTGGGGAGGTGGTGCGAATTATGTATCGTCTGGTCCTGAACCCCAACCTTATAGCGGTCAATACTCACATTTTAAACTGAGTAAAAACGATGCCGATGATTGGGCGTGGAATGATTTTACAGGGATTGCACAGAAAAATGTGACTTATTGGCAGGAAGTATTGGAGAACCCACAAGACTATTGGTTTAAGTTTGAAGTCTGTACGCTGGTGCCTTTGACAAAAAGATTAATTCGTTTCTATTTTGAACAAATAAACTATGATTGGGCTCCTTTCTCTCCAAGTTTACCTTTTAAGACAAATGGTGAATGGCAAACAGTTACGATTGATTTAGCAGATATGTGGAAAGGAGATTTGCCTAATACTTCTATGTTACAAATAATGGGTAATGGGTTGGCGGAAGATACGGACATCTGTTTTGATAATTTCCGTATCGTTCCCAAAGATTAAGGTGTGCTTAGCAAAAAGCAGATTATAATCTGCTTGATGTAGGGTAGAGTTGGTAAAAGAGGGAAGTTTTTATGGAACTATCCCTCTTTTTAACTCAGCCTGCAATATAAATCTAACAAAAATGATAATGCGAAAAATTCAATATCTGTTTATTGCTTTGTTTATCTGCCTGGAAATCCAGGCACAAGACAAATTTAATATCAGGGGAGTGTTGCCCTGGCATAATTTTCTATCGGGACCTACTTCCTGGAATCTGTCGGATTACCGGATTTATCTGGATGAATGCCGGAAGAATGGTATCAATTTTATTGGTTTTCATAATTATACTGGTGGTGGAGAACGCTATGCCACCTATGTGGAACCTATGATAAAAATAGAATATAAAAATATTCTTCCGCAAGCTTGTTTTGATAATTCGATGACAGCCCGTTGGGGATATCTTCCGATGGCTGTGAAAGACTTTGCTTTTGATACGGGAAAGATATTTCAATTGCCTGTTGGTGCAGAAGCTTTTGGCAATAATGGTTCGATAACATCACATTCTTCTCGGGAACATTATGAAAAAGCTCAGTCCTTGATGAGGGATGTTCTGAAGATGGCACATGAACGGGGAATCCGAATGGCTATGGGATTTGAATTCGGAGTGATCCCTCCCGAATATTTTTCTTTGAATGTAGCCGGAGATTGTTTTTATTGGGCAGGTGAATCGAATATGATCCCCAATCCGAAAAGTCAGATAGCTGCCGAGATACATTATGCGGCAATTGATGATATCCTAAACACTTATCCGGATATCGATTATATCTGGATGTGGCTGAATGAACATTCATTTATGGGTGTCGATGTTCAGAAAGCACTTAGAGATAAACCCTTTGCCCGGGCTTATCAAGAGAATCAGGCACTCTTTAAAGAGGCTGCCGATTCATCGGCTCGTTTTGTCGGGGTATGGGCATTGGAATACATGAAATTGACTTATAAACATTTGAAATCAAAAGGCTCTCGTGCAAAGTTAATCCTTGGTGGTTGGGGAGGGGGACATCAGTTGCCTTCTTTATTGAAAGGACTGGATAGGGCCTTACCACAAGATATTATTTTCAGTTGCCTTAATCCGGATTTAGGAAAAAGTCCGCAACCTGATTTCTTGGAAGAGATTGCCCGAAACCGTAGTGTTTGGGCTGTACCCTGGTTGGAGGGGGATCATCAACTCTGGCATTTTCAGCCGAGAGTCAATATGATGCGTGAACAGGTAAAGCTTGCTGCCGAACAAAATCTGGACGGAGTAATTGCTATTCACTGGCGTACAGAGGAACCCCGTTTTAATTTTCGAACGTTTGCCCATTTTGCTTCGGATAAGGGTACTGACGAGAGTGTAGATCAATTGTATGACCGATATCTGACAGAGGAATTTGGGGAAGAAGCCGCAAAAGAAATGACTCCTTTACTTGCCAGAATGGATCGTGAACAGATTCAATGGAATGTACCGTCACCGGAATTTTATGCATATACTCCGGAATGGGGATTATTAGATGAAAATAATGTGCGAATACGACAAGAGTTGGTGTCTTCGGGAGAATCGTTATTGAAAAAGTTAAGAGGAGAGAAACGGGAGAATCTGAAACGTTTCATAGCAATGTTCCGTTTTGAGCTGTTGTTGGGTGAGGTAGATCGGGCTATGATGCCTGCTTTTATCTTAAAAAAGAAGGAAGTGCAAGGTGAAAAAATAAATGGTTCGCAGGAGTATATGGACGCATATCGGCTGTTAGTTTCAGCCCCTGTTAAAGAAATGTTTGATACTTATATGGAACGTGTTCATTCTCGTGGAGAATTGGGAGTACTTAGCTCTTTGAATCAACGTGTGTGGCGCGAATATAATGATCTTAAAATTTATCTGGAAAATAAAATAAAAGAAAAATGAAACGAATGGCATATCACCTGCTGGCTATCTTAATTTGGGGGATGGCAGCATCGGCTGTCAAAGCACAGATTTTGTTAACAGCTTCTGCTACGCCGATTGAAGAATATGCGGCGGTAGAACTTCAGCGGTATTATTATCAGCTGTCCGGACGCTTGTTGTCCATCGATCATGAAGAAGTACCGGACAGGAAAACGGAATTTGTTCTGACAAGACTGGATCATCCGTTAGTGAAGTCTTGGAGAGACAAAGGAGTATTACCTCTGAAGTCCATGCCGGGAGAGCAGGGATATGTCATTCGGACAGTAAAAGAAAAAGGCAGGGAATTGGTTGTCATTGCAGGTGTTGATGCCAATGGATTGCTTTATGGTGTATATGGGTTGCTGGAAGATCACTTAGGAATGCGTTTCTATATGAATGGAGATGTATATCCTGATAGGAAAGAGGTTCAGACGAGAATACCGTTGATTCAAGATGAACGAACTCCGACAGTGGCTATCCGTGGATTCCTTCCCTGGACTAATTTTCCGCAATCGGCTACCATTTATTCTTGGGATGATTGGCGTTACATCATAGATCAGGCAGCACGGATGCGTATGAACTTCATTATGATTCATAACTATAACGGGTTTTGCGGACATAATGAACTGTTTCATAATTTTGAATACAAAGGGCATTTATCGCGTGGATGGATGCCTACTATAAAGACAGGACACGGATGGGGCTGTCCCGGATGGAATATCAACGAATATCTTTTCGGGGCATCTGAAGTTTATGATGATTATGATTTCGGGGCAGACTATGGCTTGCATAATGAAACGTTGACGAATGGTCAGATCAAAGAGAAGGGAGCAACTATATTCCGTAAGGTGATTGCTTATGCACACTTACGTGGTGTAAAAATAGGTTTAGGGTTAGATATTGATGTCGTTTTGCCGGAATATCAGTCTGAACCGGATAACAAAGACTTGATAAAGGTACAGGTCGCAGAAATAGCTCGTGAGTATCCGGAATTGGACTATCTGCTTTGTTTTCAATCCGAAGGTCAGAAAAATGAGGCTTTTTATGCCCGTTGGCGAAGAGTCTTTGATGGATTTTATGAAGAGATGAAGCGGAAGTCGCCTTCTACCCGTATAGCTGTATCGGGCTGGGGGCTAACTGCGGAATCGGTGAATAGTCTGCCTGAAGATGTCATTTGTGCTCCTATATCTTACTACTCGGCCGCTTTTGAGCCGGGAAGTGTTTATGGAAATCGTGAATACTGGGGATGTCCCTGGCTGGAACGTGATTTTAACAGTTCTGAGTATTACTATCCTTATAATGTAGATCTTTCGGAAACAATCCGGGCCTTTGGAGATGCTTCTGCCAATATGAACGGATTTTATGCGCTGACATGGAGATTGGCGGATGCTATTTCTCCAAAGATGTGGTACATCAGTAAGGCTCCTTGGTATAATCATGAAGTGCTGGACTCTTCGGAGAAAGTGTATCGGGATTTTGCACTTGCCAATTATGGAGAAAATGCAGTGGATGCCATTACTGACATTATCGATCAAAACGAACCTTTTGCTACCGATTTCGGTGAGTGTCAGGAAACACCCGGATTTAATCAGATGGTACATACTTATCCGTTGATGAATCTTTATTCGATGACTTTTGGGGGAAAGAATGGAAAGGATGTGGAGATAAAGGCCACCGGATATGCAGAGAAAAAAGGTACAAAAAATGCTCCTTGTGATGAAGGAGGAGAGTGCGTGGGATATATTATGGCTGATGACTGGTTGCAGTATCCGGCAGTTGATTTTAGTAATAGTCCCGAACGAATGTCCATACGGATTGCTTCTGCATCTTCGGGTGGTGTTGCTACTGTTTATCTGGATCAATTGGGAGGACCTGCTATCGCTCGGTTTGAAGTAAAGAACACGGAAGGTTGGCAATCCTGGAAATCATTGACCGTTCCGGTGAAAGGGTTGAAAGGTGTTCATACGCTTTATGTTCGTTTTCAACCTTTTAATGTAATAGCCGAAGCTGGGAAATTAGCTGATAAACAGCTGAAAACAATTGATAGTTGTATGGCCGTTACTTCGGATGTACTTCAACAATTGCGTCTCTCCCGATTACGAGCACGTATTCAGGGAGCAGCATGCCATATAGCTTTGAATACTGATTTTGAAAATTATCAATGGAATGATTTACCGGGGAAAATGGATGAATGGGCGCGTAGCTTTTTGTATCGTATTGAAGATATTTCTTCCTATGGAAACATTATGAGTACTCAGAATCGGTTTGTGAAACAGAACTATGTAGAGAAGATCAACCAGCTACGTAAACAGCAACGGGTGCAGGCTCCTTCGCATATTATAGCTAAAGGTACTCTTGAGGGAGCACAGATTAGTTGGCGTAATGAAGAGCCGGCAGTAAGTTCCTTCGTGGTTTGTCGTAATGGAGAAGAGATTGATACATTGGCGTCTGATGTGAATTGTTATCAGGATAAGTTTCATGGAGCAGCTTCGTATACAGTATATGCAGTGGATATTGAAGGGCATAAAAGCCCTTTGGGAATACCTGCCGATTGTCTGGCCGGGAGTGCTGACCGGGAAGCTCCGGTTATTGTGATTAATTCCCCGTTGACTTCAATAATGGAGGGAACTCCGTTGCACATTCGGTTTTCAGTCGTTGAAAATCGGTTACCGGAATTTGTATCCGGGATATTTCACTATCGGAGAACAGGAGAGAAAGTGTGGAAAAAAATACCATTTAAGCACCGGACCAGAGGTGTCTTCACATTAACCTTACCCGCTTCTGAGATTACGTGTCAGGGAATAGAATACTACATTTCGGTTTCAGATTCTGACAATGTATTTTGCTATCCGGGTTCGGCTCCGGCTCGGAATCATACGGTGGTAGTAACTGAGGTACCGGGAGATGATAAACCCGAAGTTCCGATGATAAAACCAATTTGTGGTAAACGTATGTTTTGGAGTCGTGTGCCAAATGTGGAAATGTATCGCATCTATCGTAGCAGAACTCCTGATTTTAAAATCGGAGCAGATACGTTTGTGACGTTTGTAGCGGGAAATACACAGAGTTTTGCCGATAATGGATTTGATTTCGACGGGAGTTCTCTGAAAGGAACTTATTATTATTGCGTGACTTCCGTATCCTTTTGGGATCATGAAAGTGAGGCATCAGAAATCATTCAAATAGATTATTAATGAAAAGAATTGGAATATATATTGTTATTGTAGTATGCATCCTGTCTTGCATATCTTCGCGAAGGAACCTCTTGACAGAAACCAGATTGATGTTGGTTGATACGAGAGCAACTGAACATACGGCTGCATTGTTCTATAACTTGCGGCAACTGACCGGAAAACGGGTGGTTTATGGACAACATAATTATGAAATGGATGGGTTCGATTCGGATAGTACACGCTGGAGGGATGAGGCAAACCGATGTGATGCGTATGATGTGACGGGGGCTTATCCTGCTTTGGCTAGTTTTGATTTCCTTCATTTTACGAATCCTCGTAGTTGGGAAACAAAAGAATTGAATTACATACAGGAAAAATTCCATGTTGCATATAATCGGGGAAATGTTATTACGTTCTGTTGGCATTATTATAATCCGGTGACCGGAGGAAATTTTTATGATACAACGCAAGTGGTTCGTCATATCTTGCCGGGAGGTTCTTATCATGCTACCTTCAAAGCCGATTTGAAGATCATTGCTGATTTTGCACACAATGCAAAGGGCGATGACGGAGAGTTGATTCCGATCATATTCCGTCCTTGGCATGAGTTTGATGGTAATTGGTTTTGGTGGGGAAAAAATCATTGTTCGGTTGAAGAATTTAAAAAATTGTATCGGTTTACAGTCACTTATCTCAGAGATTCTTTAGAGGTGCATAACTTTTTATATGCATTTTCTCCGGACTGTGGTTTCACTACTGAGGCCGAATATCTGGAACGTTATCCGGGAGACAAATATGTAGATGTTGTAGGTATGGATAATTATTGGGATTTTCGTCCGGATGGGGGAGATACCTCCCTGGTAGTTCTGAAAGCCCGTATCCTTACACAATATGCGCAAAAGCATGGAAAACTTTCTGCCATTACTGAGACAGGTACACAGACACGTGATTCATTGTGGTATACACAATTGTTATCTATTCTGCGTTCGGAAGGGGTAGCCTTGAATTATGTATGCACTTGGTCGGAGTTTTCTCCTTATAAAGGACATCCGGCAGCAGCCGATTTTTGTCGGTTTAAGAGGGACACTTTGGTGCTCTTCGCTGATGAAATTCCTAATTTTTATACTTGGCACTGAACCTGCTTATAAATAATATCATGGAATGCTAAGATAGTATTAGGTATACATCCATCCAACGCCTATCTTTGCAATATCACTTTCAGGGTGGAAAGAATCTTATAAATAAAATATCTGATGATTATGAAAATCCTATCGACTATCCTATTAACCTTGTTGATTGTGCTTGGGGCGTGCACTTCTCCTCAGGTTTCTCCTGATCCCTTTGTCCGTGTGTCAAACGGACGTCTGACGGTGAATGGAAAACCCTATTATTATATAGGAACTAATTTTTGGTATGGAGCTATTTTGGGGTCACAGGGACAGGGAGGTAACCGGGAGAGATTACTTCGTGAACTGGATTATTTGAAGGCTCTTGGTATTAACAATTTGCGTGTTCTTGTTGGAGCAGACGGAAAAGATGGGATTCCGACGAAAGCTGAGCCTGCACTTCAGGTGGAAGCCGGTGTGTATAATGATACTATTTTTGACGGGCTCGATTTCTTCCTGTCGGAGTTGGATAAACGGGATATGTATGCCGTACTTTTCCTGAATAACAGCTGGGAGTGGTCGGGCGGATATTCCCAGTATCTTTATTGGGCGGGACATGGTGAAGTGCCTATGCCGAATGTAGCCGGATGGGATGCTTTTTCGAATTATGTGGCACAATATGCTAAGTCGGAAAAAGCACACCATTTGTTCCGGAATCATATTACTCACGTTGTAAATCGTGTCAATCGGTATACTGGAAAAAAATATAGTGAAGATCCTGCAATTATGTCTTGGCAGATAGGTAATGAACCCCGTCCGTTCGGTGAGGACAATAAAAAGAGTTTTGCAGCCTGGATTGCCGATTGCGCTGCTCTTATTAAATCTATGGATTCTAACCATCTGGTTTCTATTGGATCGGAAGGAATGGCCGGTTGTGAGGGGGATTTGTCACTTTGGACTTCTATCCATGCCGATGCGAATGTTGATTATACTACGATTCATATTTGGCCGAATAATTGGGGATGGATTGATAAGAAAGATATTCCGGGTACCATCGGGCAGGCAATAGAAAACACCTGCTCTTATATCGATATGCATGTGCAGGAAGCTTTTAAGATAAACAAGCCGCTGGTACTTGAAGAGTTTGGTTTACCGAGAGACAGTGTGAAGTTTACTTCGAATACTTCCACTGTTCAGCGGGACCGGTATTACAGAGCTGTGTTTGATATCGTCGAAAAGCATGCTGCCGAAAAGGGTGTTTTCCAAGGATGTAACTTCTGGGCATGGGGTGGATTTGCGGAACCTCAACATCTCTTTTGGCAAAGGGGAGATGACTATATGGGAGATCCCGGGCAGGAGGAACAAGGGCTGAATTCGGTTTATGCAACAGATTCGACGATAAATATGATAAAGGAGGCGGTAAGTGATATTAACCAGATAATTCAGAAACAATGAAAATGAAATTAATATGCTTTTTGATGTTGAGTGTGTTTTTTATTTTTCCGGTTCGGGCTAAAAACACATTCGGGAAGAAAAAAGACAAAGTGACGAGCTTGCATTTTTATGACTTGAATAAGAATGGGCGGATGGACACTTATGAAAACCCTTCTGCTCCTGTGGAGTATCGTGTGGAGCATCTTTTGTCACAGATGACTTTGGAGGAAAAGGTCGGACAGATGCTTACTTCATTGGGGTGGCCCATGTACGAACGGGTGGGAGAGGACATCCGCCTGACCCCTCAGTTGGAGAAAGAAATCGGAGAGTACCATATCGGATCGCTTTGGGGTTTTATGCGGGCTGATCCGTGGACGCAACGTACGTTGCATACCGGACTCAATCCTTCGCTGGCTGCCCGAGCGTCCAATCGTCTTCAATCTTACGTCATAGAACATAGCCGTTTGGGTATTCCGTTGTTTCTGGCGGAAGAATGTCCGCATGGCCACATGGCGATTGGTACAACAGTATTTCCGACTTCCATCGGTCAGGCAAGTACCTGGAATCCGGAACTGATCCGGCAGATGGGACGTGTCATTGCTATTGAAGCAAGTGCTCAGGGAGCACACATCGGCTATGGACCGGTACTCGACTTGGCCCGTGATCCGCGTTGGTCGCGTGTAGAGGAAACTTATGGAGAAGATCCTTATCTGAATGGGGTGATGGGAACTGCTCTGGTACGTGGTTTTCAGGGAGAGACATTAAACGACGGTAAAAGCGTGATAGCGACCCTCAAACATTTTGCTTCGTATGGCTGGACGGAAGGCGGACATAACGGAGGTACTGCCCATATAGGCGAGCGCGAACTGGAAGAGGCTATCTTTCCTCCTTTTCGTGAGGCGGTAGGTGCCGGGGCATTGTCTGTGATGAGTTCATACAATGAAATAGACGGAAATCCATGTACCGGAAGTCGTTATTTGTTAACGGATATCCTGAAAGATCGTTGGCAATTCAAAGGTTTTGTCGTGTCCGATTTGTATGCTGTCGGAGGATTACGGGAACATGGTGTTGCCGGCAATGACTATGAGGCGGCCATAAAGGCCGTGAATGCCGGAGTGGATAGTGATTTGGGAACGAATGTCTATGCTGAGCAGTTGGTTGCTGCGGTCAAAAGAGGGGATGTTGCTGTAGCAACGATAGATAAGGCGGTACGTCGCATTTTATCTCTCAAATTCCAAATGGGATTGTTTGATGATCCATTTGTAGATGAAAAGCAGGCAGTACAACTTGTTGCCTCTTCCGAACATACCGGACTGGCTCGTGAAGTAGCCCGTCAGTCAATCGTTCTGCTTAAGAATAAGGACAAGCTGTTGCCGTTGAAGAAGGATATTCGTACCCTTGCTGTTATAGGTCCCAATGCCGATAATGTGTATAATATGCTTGGAGACTATACTGCTCCTCAAGCCGATGGGACCGTAGTGACAGTCTTGGATGGAATTCGACAAAAGGTCTCTAAAGAAACTCGTGTGCTGTATGCCAAGGGGTGTGCAGTGCGTGATTCTTCCCGTACCGGATTTAAAGATGCTATAGAAACAGCCCGTAATGCCGATGCCGTAGTAATGGTGATGGGAGGATCGAGTGCCCGGGATTTTTCCTCGGAATATGAAGAAACCGGTGCGGCAAAAGTCACTATAAATCAGATCAGTGATATGGAAAGTGGCGAAGGCTATGATCGAGCCACACTTCATCTTATGGGAAGACAACTGGAGTTGTTGGAAGAAATCTCCAGGTTGGGTAAACCGGTGGTATTGGTATTGATTAAAGGGCGTCCGTTATTGATGGAGGGAGCTATTCAAGAGGCAGAGGCAATTGTGGATGCCTGGTATCCGGGCATGCAGGGAGGGAATGCTGTGGCCGATGTGCTTTTCGGTGATTACAATCCCGCAGGACGTCTCACTCTTTCTGTGCCACGTTCGGTCGGTCAGTTGCCGGTATACTACAATACAAGACGGAAAGGAAATCGTAGCCGATATATTGAAGAACCGGGTACTCCTCGTTATCCTTTCGGTTATGGTCTTAGTTATACAACTTTTTCCTATACGGATATGAAAGTGCAGGTAACTGAAGGAAGTGATGATTGCCGGGTAGATGTAACAGTAACCATACAAAATCAGGGTACTGCAGATGGTGATGAAGTGGCACAACTCTATTTCCGGGATGACGTAAGCAGTTTTACGACTCCTGCCAAGCAGTTACGGGCGTTCAGCCGTATTCACCTGAAGGCTGGTGAATCCCGAGAAGTAACTTTTACTCTTGATAAGAAGTCATTGGCTCTGTATATGCAAGAGGGGGAATGGGTGGTCGAACCGGGACGCTTTACAATAATGGTGGGAGGCTCTTCCGAGGATATTGCCTGCCGACAAGCATTTGAGATAAACCGAAAATATACTTTTAAAATGTAAACGTCATGAACAGATCAAGAGATAAAGTGCGTTGTGCACTCAATCATCAGAATGCAGGTAGTATACCGGTTGATTTCGGGTCTACAGCAGTCACGGGTATCCATTGCCGTATTGTGGAAGCGCTAAGAAACTATTATGGACTGGCACCCCGTCCGGTGAAGATTGTAGATGCTTTCCAGATGTTAGGAGAGATAGATGCGGAACTAGCCGAAAAGATCGGAGTAGACTGTATAGGTATAGGTGGACCCAAAGATATCTTCGATTTGGATACGACTCGTATGCACGAACAGACGACCCCTTGGGGGCAACGGGTGTTGGTGCCTGAAGCAATGGATTTAACTCCTGATATGCGGGGAGATGTATATGTGTATGCCGGTGGGGATCAAAACTATCCCCCCAGTGCCGTGATGCCCAAAGGATGTTATTTCATTAATGCTATTGAGCGTCAGCAGCCCATTGAAGAAGATCGTTTGGACCCGGAAGACAATGTAGAAGAGTTCGGGCTATTGACAGAGAATGATCTGGCTTATTACTGTGCTGAGGCAGACAAGGCATATCAGACCGGCAGAGCTGTTGTTGCCAGTTTCGGGGGAACGGCTCTGGGGGATGTTGCTTTTGTTCCCGGTATGGGATTGAAGCAGCCCAAGGGGATTCGTAGTGTGGTAGAATGGTATATGTCTACTGCTATGCGGCAGGACTATTTGCATCAGGTATTTGAGAAAGAGATCGACATTGCCATTGCCAATTATGAAAAACTCTGGGCTGCATTAGGAGATAAGATAGATGTGGTGTTGACATGTGGGACCGATTTCGGTTCCCAGGAATCACAGTTTTGCTCTATAGATACCTTCCGTGAGCTTTGGTTACCACACTATCGACGGATGAATGATTGGATACATCAACATACTACCTGGAAAATCTTTAAGCATTCCTGTGGAGCTATTATCCCGATTCTACCCGGATTGATCGAAGCCGGATTTGATATTATCAATCCGGTTCAGATTAATGCCAAAGACATGGATTCCAGAAGATTGAAAGAGGAATTCGGCAGTCAATTGACCTTTTGGGGCGGTGGGGTAGATACGCAAAAGATACTGCCTTTCGGTACTCCCGATGAGATACGTCGCCATGTAATGGGGCAGTGTGAGATATTGGGCCGTGACGGAGGTTTTGTTTTCAATGCTGTCCATAATGTTCAGGCCAATGTTCCGGTAGACAATGTAGTTGCGATGTTCGATGCTCTAAAGGATATCTCTTGATAATCTTCAGAAAATACTATTCCTACCATGTTTTGCCTGTATTGATCATCAGATGGCTTTGAAATTCTCTTAAAGTCCCCTGATAGATCGGTTGGCAAATCGTAAAATCATCTCGCTGTACAATAAATTTATGTTAGGTAATCTTTAAGAAAGAGTATCTATATATTATTAATCTTATAAATGATAAAAGCTATGAACAACCTCAATGAATTATATGAAGCCATTTTGGCCGGTAAATTGGAACAGGCAGTCAGTGTTACCCGGGAAGCTGTTGCCGGAGGAGCAGTACCCCAGGAAATCATTAATGAATATATGATTAAAGCCATGGAAGCCATTGGAGCACGTTTTGAATCGGGACAAGTGTTTGTTCCGAATCTCTTGATGAGTGCCCGTGCCATGCGTGGTGCCCTCGATATACTCAAACCACTGATGCAAGGGCAGGTCAATTCGTATATCGGTCGGATTGTGATTGGTACGGTAAAAGGGGATTTGCATGATATAGGTAAGAACTTGGTTGCTTCGATGTTTGAAGGATGTGGGTTTGAAGTCATCAATCTGGGAGTGGATGTATCGAGTGATAAATTCATTTCTGCGGCATTGGAAAATAAGGCAGATATTATTTGCATGTCCGCACTGCTCACCACTACCATGAATTACATGAAGGAAGTGATCGATGCCCTTGAAACCTCCGGGTTGAGGGGAAAAGTAAAAGTAATGGTAGGAGGAGCACCTGTCAGCGATGCCTTTGCCAAATCTATCGGTGCCGATGCCTATACCAGTAATGCCAATGCAGCCGTAATAATGGCCAAGAAGTTGATAAACGCCTGTTGAATATGCCACTGATGAATTCCCATATTGTTGAAGAGTGTCTGCCTTTCACTTCGTTGAGACTCGATCCGGAGGATATTAATCTTTCAATGGGAGCCGGTTACGTGCCTGATGCGGAGATACAGGCAATATCTGATGCATTGGAAGCAGAGATTGCCGGAATTTGTACACCCCGCTTTCTGTATGCTCTGTTCGATGCCGAGCCGGCCGGTACTTGTGAGGTGGGAGTAAACGGTATTTCTCTGAAAACAGGATCTGTTATAACTCCTTATCTTAAAGATGCTGCGGGCTATGTACTCTTTGTTGCTACTGCGGGGTACGAGTTTGAGGCTTTTCAGCATAGGATAGGCAGTCAGGGAGACATCTTACGCGAATTTCTTCTGGATGCTTACGGTTCGGCAATTGCTGAAGCAGTTGTCCGTGAAGTATGCCGGAAAGTGGAATCCCGAATGTTTCCTTTGGGATACGGAGTCAGTCATCCTTACAGTCCCGGTTATTGCGGATGGCACGTCACGCAACAGCAGTTGCTTTTCAGCTGCTTGCCTGAATTTCCCTGCGGGGTCCGATTGAGTGATTCTTCGCTGATGTCGCCTATTAAATCGGTCAGTGGTATTATTGCTTATGGTCCATGTATTGTCAAACGGAAATATGGATGCGAACTATGCGGCAAAGCCGATTGCTATAAAAACAGAAATAAACTAAACAGATAGAATGTTATGGAACTATCACTATATATAAAAGATAAATTAGTATCAGGAAAACGGATAGCCATCCCCATTATGACCCATCCGGGTATTGAATTGTTAGGGAAACAGGTATCGGATGCCGTAACGAACGGTGAAATTCATTATCACGCTATCCGTGCCTTGAACGAATGTTTTCCGCAGTCGGCGGCTTGTACCACTATTATGGATCTTACCGTGGAAGCAGAAGCTTTTGGAGCTCGACTTAGTATGTCCCCCAATGAAGTACCCAGTGTTTGCGGACGTTTGCTCACTGGATATGCAGATGTTGAGGCTTTGCAGATTCCTTCGGTCGAATCGGGACGCATGCCTCAGTATTTGCTGGCCGACCGCCTGGCAGCAGAAGGAATAGACAAGCCCGTGCTGGCCGGTTGTATCGGTCCCTATTCTCTGGCAGGTCGTCTATACGATATGACGGAAATTATGATGGCTATCTATACCGAGCCCGATACTGTCCTGCTTTTACTGGAGAAATGCACGGAATTCATTCTCCGTTATTGTCTGGCTATCAAAGAGACCGGAGTGGCCGGTGTTATTATGGCGGAACCGGCTGCCGGACTTCTTTCGAATGAAGATTGTCAACGCTATTCTTCGGTCTATGTGAAACGTATTATCGATGCTGTCCAGGATGATTCGTTTGCAGTTATTCTGCATAATTGCGGTAACACCGGACATTGCACTGCTGCTATGCTGGCTACCGGTGCTAAAGGGTATCATTTCGGAAATAAAGCGGATATGATAACTGCTCTCCGGGAATGTCCTTCGGATGTATGGGTGATGGGTAATCTGGACCCTGTAGGAGTGTTCAGGGTACTGACGCCTGAAGATGTTTTTGCACGGACAGAAGAACTTCTGACCTGTACCGGAGAATACGCTAACTTTATTATATCCACCGGTTGCGATACTCCACCCGAAGTACCTTTTGACAATATTCAGGCCTTTTATCTGGCTGTAGAGAAGTACAATAAGGGTAGGTGAATGATAATACCAGTATTGGATAATATTGTACTTGTTTTCAAGGGGGAACCCTCGTACTTTTGCATAGTATTCATCGTTAAATAAACGAATTATGATAAAGAGAATAAAGATATTAGCTACAGGTGCACTGCTATTGGCAGGATTGGGTGCTTGTTCACCTTCCAGAAAGAAAACAGGAGCGGATTCGACTGTCGACACTCTGCGAACGGCGGAAACAGTGAATTTACTGAATAATCTACGGAAGGTTCCCACACAGGGGATTATGTTTGGTCATCATGACGATCCGCTTTACGGTGTCGGCTGGGAAGGTGACGAAGATCGCAGTGACGTGAAAAGTGTGTGTGGTGATTATCCGGCTGTCATGTCGTTTGATCTGGGCCACATTGAACTGGAAAGAGAGAAAAGTCTGGATAACGTGCCGTTTCGCAAAATACGTCAGGAGACGATTAATCAATATAAAAGGGGAGGAGTGGTTTCTTTTAGCTGGCATCTCGATAACCCCTTGACCGGTAAAGATGCGTGGGATGTGAGTGATACGACGGTTGTAGCTTCCATACTGCCCGGTGGTGTACATCATGCGAAATTTATAAGTTGGCTCGATGCTGTTGCAGCCTTTATGAATACTTTGGAGACGGAAGAAGGTACAAAAATACCGGTTATTTTCCGTCCTTGGCACGAGCATACCGGCAGTTGGTTCTGGTGGGGACAAAATCTTTGCACGGCCGACCAGTATAAGGCTCTTTGGCGGATGACGCATGATCGTATGCATGCCCGGGGAGTAAAGAACCTGCTTTATGCTTATTCACCGGGATCGGAACCCAAAGATTCGACTGCTTATCTGGAGCGTTATCCGGGAGATGATATCATCGACCTGGTGGGCTTTGACACTTATCAGTTCGACCGGACACAATATATGGAGCAATTGGATAAGTCGCTTGCTATCCTGACTGAAGTAGGTAAGGCGCACGATAAGCCTATAGCCATTACCGAAACCGGTTTCGAGGCTATTCCCGATTCTGTCTGGTGGACGCAGACTCTCTATCCGGTAATCAGCAAGTATCCTATCAGTTATGTGTTGGTGTGGCGCAATGCACGTGAAAGGGTAAACCACTATTATGCTCCTTATCCCGGACAGGTGTCCGCCGATGACTTTGTGAAGTTCTACCGTGAACCGAAAACGCTGTTTGTGTCGGACGTGAAGAACCTTTATAAATAGAAAATCAAATAAATAACGATAAAAACACTGTCCATTATGAGTCTGTTTAATGATAAAGTTGCTAAATTGCTTGCTGGGCATGAAGCACTGCTGATGCGTAAGAATGAACCGGTAGAAGAGGGAAACGGAGTGATTACGCGTTACCGTTACCCTGTACTGACTGCAGCGCATACTCCTGTCTTCTGGCGATACGACCTGAACGAGGAGACGAATCCTTTTTTGATGGAACGTATCGGTATGAATGCGACGTTGAATGCCGGAGCCATTAAGTGGGATGGGAAGTACCTGATGTTGGTGAGAGTGGAGGGAGCAGACCGCAAATCTTTTTTTGCTGTTGCCGAAAGCCCGAACGGTATTGATAATTTCCGCTTCTGGGAGTATCCGGTGACCTTACCCGAAGATGTGGTTCCTGCAACCAATGTATACGATATGCGTCTCACTGCCCATGAAGATGGGTGGATATATGGCATCTTTTGTGCCGAACGGCACGATGACAATGCTCCCATAGGTGATTTATCGTCAGCTACAGCCACTGCCGGCATTGCCCGTACCAAAGACCTGAAAAATTGGGAACGTCTGCCGGATCTGAAAACAAAGAGTCAGCAACGTAATGTGGTGCTGCATCCTGAGTTTGTGGATGGAAAGTATGCACTTTATACCCGTCCGCAAGACGGATTTATCGATACCGGTAGCGGAGGTGGTATCGGATGGGCATTGATTGACGATATAACCCATGCCGAGGTTGGAGAAGAGAAGATCATCGACAAACGATATTATCATACCATCAAGGAGGTGAAGAACGGTGAAGGGCCGCATCCTATCAAGACTCCTCAGGGATGGCTTCATCTGGCACACGGAGTACGCAATTGTGCTGCCGGGCTCAGGTATGTATTGTATATGTATATGACATCGTTGGATGATCCCACCCGGCTGATAGCTTCTCCGGCGGGGTACTTTATGGCTCCGGTAGGAGAAGAGCGCATTGGGGATGTGTCGAATGTGCTTTTTTCGAATGGTTGGATAGCCGACGATGACGGAAAAATATTTATCTACTATGCTTCGTCGGACACTCGTATGCATGTAGCTACCTCAACTATCGAACGGTTGGTGGATTACTGCCTGCACACTCCTCAGGACGGCTTTTCTTCCTCAGCTTCGGTAGAGGTACTGAAAAACCTGATTGAACGAAATCTGAGATTGATGAAATAAGAAAACCAAGAATAGAATGACTGCCATGATTACACTGAAAGAGAAGATCGGTTACGGACTGGGCGATATGGCTTCGTCCATGTTCTGGAAACTGTTCGGGTCCTATCTGATGATTTTTTATACCGATGTATTCGGCTTGCCTGCTGCTGTGGTAGGAACCATGTTTCTGATTACCCGGGTATGGGATTCGGCTTTCGATCCGATCGTGGGAGTGATTGCCGATCGCACACAGACCCGCTGGGGGAAATTTCGTCCTTATCTGCTGTATCTTGCCGTTCCTTTTGCACTGATTGGTATTTTTACTTTCACCACTCCGGAGTTGAATGATACCGGAAAACTGGTCTATGCCTACATCACCTATTCTTTGATGATGATGGTATATTCGGCTATCAATGTGCCTTATGCTTCACTGCTGGGAGTGATGAGTCCTGACCCGAAAGAACGGAATACCCTGTCCACTTACCGTATGACTTTTGCCTATATCGGCAGTTTTATTGCTTTGCTGCTCTTCATGCCGATGGTCAACCTGTTTGGTGGTGCAGAAGACGAGCAACGGGGATGGATGTTGAGTGTGGTGGTGATTGCTGTGATGTGTGCGGCTCTGTTTTATCTTTGTTTCGCCTTGACACGTGAACGGGTAAAACCGATCAGGGAAGTACAAAACTCCCTGAAAGACGATTTGAAAGATTTGCTTCACAACCGTCCGTGGTGGATTCTGCTCGGAGCCGGAGTGGCAGCTTTGGTATTCAATTCTATTCGTGACGGAGCTACGGTTTATTACTTCAAGTACTTTGTTGTGGAAGAGGATTACTCCACGGTTTCCTTCTTTGGCGTTTCTTTTGTGCTGAGCGGCCTTTATCTGGCAGTGGGACAGGCTGCCAATATTGTGGGAGTGATTCTTGCAGCTCCGGTCAGTAACCGCATTGGCAAAAAAAACACATACATGGGAGCGATGAGTCTGGCTACTCTCCTTTCCGTTATCTTTTATTGGTTTGGGAAAGGAGACATCACCTTGATTTTTGTTTTTCAGGTGCTGATCAGTATCTGTGCCGGAAGTATTTTCCCTTTGCTCTGGTCCATGTACGCCGACTGTGCTGACTATTCGGAACTGAAGACCGGCAACCGGGCTACAGGTCTGATCTTTTCGTCTTCGTCCATGAGCCAGAAGTTCGGTTGGGCTATCGGAAGTGCACTGACCGGTTGGTTGTTGGCTTACTTCGGCTTTCGTGCCAACGAAGTGCAGAGTGTAGAGGCTATTCATGGGATTAAGATGTTTCTCAGCTGGTTGCCCGCTGTCGGAACAGTTCTGTCCGTCGTTTTCATCAGTATGTATCCGCTATCGGAGAAGAAGATGAGAGAGGTGACTTCAGAGTTGGAGAAGAGAAGAAAGGCTATTCAATCATAATTCAGACATCATATGGACGAGATTCTTAAACAAGAAATGCAGCAAGAGCTTACTACCCGTATTCTTCCTTACTGGATGGAACGGATGGTAGATCAGGAGAACGGTGGATTTTACGGACGCATCACCGGACAGGAGGAATTAATGCCCCGGGCCGATAAAGGGGCTATTCTGAATGCGCGTATTTTATGGACTTATTCTGCTGCCTATCGTCTGCTGGGTAGAGAGGAGTACAAAGAGATGGCAAACCGTGCCAAACGATACCTTATCGACCACTTTTATGATTCCGAGTTCGGAGGGGTCTACTGGTCACTCAATTATAGAGGTGAGCCGCTGGATACCAAGAAACAGATTTATGCCATCGGCTTTGCCATTTACGGACTGAGCGAGTTCCATCGGGCTACCGGAGATCCGGAAGCATTGATGTATGCCGTCCGTTTATTCAATGATATAGAGTCCCACAGCTTTGATGGGCTGAAGAACGGTTATTGTGAAGCGCTTACCCGTGAATGGAACGAAATAGCCGATATGCGCCTCAGCGAGAAAGATGCGAATGAATGCAAGACCATGAATACCCATCTGCATATCCTCGAACCTTACACCAACCTGTACCGGGTCTGGAAAGATGCACGGCTGGAACGTCAGCTCTACAACCTGATAGGACTTTTTACAGAGAAGATACTGGATAAGGATACATCCCATTTACAACTCTTTTTCGATGACGACTGGCAAAGCAAATACCCGGTCGTCTCTTATGGACATGATATCGAAGCCTCATGGTTGTTGCATGAAGCCGCCCGGGTATTGGGAGACGCCGGACTCATTGCGGAGATAGAACCTGTTGTAAAGAAGATAGCTGCGGCTGCATCCGAAGGACTTACCTCCGACGGAGGAATGATATACGAAAAGGATCTCACTACCGGACACATCGACGGCGACTACCATTGGTGGGTGCAAGCCGAAACCGTAGTCGGATACTATAACCTGTTCCGATATTTCGGTGATCGCAGGGCTTTGCAACATTCCATCGACTGCTGGGAGTTTATTAAACGACATTTGACTGACGATGTGCATGGCGAATGGTTCTGGAGCCTTCGTGCCGACGGTAGCCTGAACTGGGATGATGATAAGGCCGGCTTCTGGAAATGTCCTTATCATAACGGACGTATGTGCATCGAGCTGTTGGGCGAATAACTGTATTGTTTCCTGTTTCGTTAGATTGTTTTCCAAACTTTTTGTACTTTTGGGCACAATTTACCGAATATGAAAAACAAGCACGTCAAAAGAATAAACCTGCTTTTGTCCATCTTATTGGGAGCAGGTGTATTCATTTTCTTCGGAGTATACTACTCCTACCATCTGCATTATCAGGAACAGTTCCAGATGTTTCTCTTTACATCCGACTATTTTGTCGAACAAGTATCCCATCCCGGGGGAATGGCGGACTATCTGGGAGGCTTTTTCACCCAATTCTATTATTATTCGTGGGCGGGAGCCGCTATCTTGACCGGTGCAATAGGGGGGATTCACAGGTTGATGGTTTGGATTGCAAACCGCCTGGGTGGACACCCGGCATGGTATCCGCTTACTCTGTTACCTTCTTTATGTTTCTTTATTCTGTTCTGCGACGAAAATTTTCTTCTTTCCGGAGCCATCTCTGTGGGAATGGTGCTGGGAGCACTCATCGGATATACATTTATTGAGAATAGGCGGATACGCCTGATTTATTGGGGAGTCGGCATTCCGCTGCTTTATCTGCTGGCGGGAGGATGTGCATGGCTTTTCATTCCATTGATATGGATAACTGAGTTTTGCCGGTTTGCCGGAAGGCGTCTGCCTTGGTGGATTCTGGTGGGAGGTACATTGGGAATTGCCGGAGTGACCTATTGGATATCTTGGGCTGTATTTCCATATCCGGCCGACCGCCTGTTGTGGGCGATCGGAAGTTATCGTTTTCCATTAGTCTTTCCACAAATGCAGGTGATAGCCTGGCTGGCTGTGATTCTGGTACCGTTATTGGTAGCTCGTTTGCCCGAGAAGATGACTTGGAGATACTACTCGGGAGCATGGGTTCTGCAATTTATCCTGATGTTGTTTGTTTTGAATCTGTATGGCAAATACGGTATCGGGTTGAATAAAGAGGAAGTGATGGGGTATGATTATCATGTGCGCATGCAAGAATGGGATGAAGTGATTGCGATGGCGGAAAAGAAAGCACCCGATACACCGATGTCGGTTTCTTGTCTCAATTTGGCTTTAGCAATGAAAGGGCAGCTGCCGGAACGTATGTTTAGTTTTTACCAGCGGGGGAAGGAAGGACTACTGATGTCATTTGTCAACGACTTCACCATTCCTTTGGTAGCCGGTGAACCTTATTATTACCTGGGATTGGTCAATGTGGCGCAGCAGTTTGTCTTCGAGGCTATGGAGGCCGTTCCGGATTACCGGAAGAGTGTGCGTTGTTTTAAAAGGCTTGCTGAGACCAATTTGATTAATGGCAGGTACGAAGTGGCCCGGAAGTATCTGCGTATCTTGCAGCATACCCTCTTTTATAAAGATTGGGCTACTGAAACTCTGGCTTGCCTGAATGATGAAGACCGGGTCAATGCACATCCGGAATACGGGAGATTGAGGAGGCTTACTCCGCGAACCGATTTCTTCTTTAACCCTGACCTGCCGGAGATGACATTGGAGTTCCTGCTTCATGCAAATCCCCGCAACCGGATGGCGTATGAGTATTTGATGGCTTGTACACTCTTGAAGAAGGATGTGGGACGTTTTGTGCATTATTATCCTTTGGGAGCTGATCTGGGATATTCTTCCGTTCCCAAGGGCTATCAGGAAGCGTTGTTGTTCTATTGGCTTATGAGCAAACACACTGCAACAGATACAATTCCCTGGAAGATAGACCCGCAGACAGAGAATAGATTGAGAGAATACGCACAGATTTTCACATCTACCCGTTCGGCAGATGCATTGTCTGCCCGATTCGGAGATACATATTGGTTTTATGCAGACTTTAGATAAGATGGAAAAGATAAAATACTGTTTTAGCATGATAGGGCTGCTCTTCTTGTTTGCAGCTTGTCAAGAGAAGGTGACATCCCCTGCCAGGGTGGATACATTGCCATCGATATTCCCCGATTATGTCGGGGTTACCATTCCCTCTACCATTGCCCCGCTTAACTTCCGGGTGACGGACGATGGGGTAGAGGCGGTTGATGTCGTGATTGCCGGTACGAAAGGAAAGCCTGTACGGCTGAATGGAAGATCGGTAGACATTCCCGCCAAGCAATGGCACGAACTTCTTGAAAGTAATAAGGGAGACAGCATTGAGGTGAAAGTCTCTGTCCGCCAGGGGAAGAAGTGGAAAGAGTATCGTCCGTTTCCGATATATGTCAGTCCTTTCCCGATCGATTACGGGTTGGTATACCGTTTGCTCGCACCCGGATATGAAGTGTACAGCAAGATGGGGATCTACGAACGTGAACTTTCAACATTCCGCCAGACTCCTTTATTTGAGAATACGCAGGTGACGGCCGCCTGCATCAATTGCCATGCTTTCAACCGGACGGAGCCCACACCGTCGAGCGTACATGTAAGAGGCGGGCATGGAGCCACTGTAATCGACACAGGAGATCGGTTGGAATTTCTCGATACCAAAGCCGACGGGCAATTGTCGGCCTGTGTCTATCCGTACTGGCATCCTTCGGGCGAATACATCGCTTATTCGGTGAACAAAACCAATCAGGCCTTTCATCTGGGAGGAAAGAAGCCGATAGAGGTATTCGACCAGGCTTCGGATGTGGTGGTTTATCATCCCCGGTCCCATCGGATACTGACTACTCCTTTGCTGAGTACGGCTTCGTTTGAAACTTTTCCGGCATTCTCGCCCGACGGACGGACGCTTTATTTCTGTTCGGCCGAGCAGAAAGAGATGCCTGTCCGATACAAAGACGTGAAATACAGCTTGTGCAGCATTGCTTTCCATCCCGAAGACGGAACGTTCGGCGAACGGATCGATACGTTGATCTCAGCCCGCACGCTGGACAAAAGTATCTCTTTCCCCAAACCTTCGTTCGATGGAAAATACCTGATGTTCACGCTTTCCGATTATGGGAACTTCTCCATCTGGCACAAAGAGGCCGATCTCTGGCTGCTGGACTTGAAGACCGGAACCTATCGCAACTTGGAGGAAGTGAACAGTGACGACACGGAAAGCTATCACAACTGGAGCAGCAATTCACATTGGTTTGTGTTCAGCAGCCGGAGAGGTGACGGGTTGTACACCCGCCTTTATATCTCCTCGGTGGACGGACAGGGGCGTATAGGGAAACCTTTCCTGCTGCCTCAGCAAGATCCGTATACGTTCTACGATCAGTTGATCTATTCGTATAATGTTCCCGAGTTTGTGTCTGCTCCGGTGCAATGGGACAAGCGGGAGATGGCCAAAGGGCTGATGTCGAAGGAGCGAGTTAAAGTGAAATAAAAGAAGAGTAAGAATATGGAATACAGAAAACATAGAATAGAGTATTTAAGGACTACTGTTGAATATTCCCTTTTTGGGGGTGAGGGAGGAACGAGAGAGGCGCATTTGATGTTTCATGTCGATCCGGAAGCGGGGAGTTATGAAGAGCAGCTGACGGCCATTCGTAAAGCATATCATAGGATACTGAGCAGGAAGGTGAAAATCAGGGGAATGGTACCCGTGTTTTGCCGTTACTTCCTGAGTGATGCCGCCAATCAGTGGGAGGCTTTGCAGGCTGTCTTGCAGAAAGAGCCGTCGTGCGCTGTCTCTGTCGTGCAACAGCCCCCGTTGGATGGAAGTAAGATTGCTTTGTGGGTCTATCTGACCTCGGAACCGAATGCCGCTTACAAGCATTACTGGACAGCCGGTGCGGGTGTGTCTTGCGGCAAATCGGAGCGGCAGATGAAAACCTTGTTGAAATCTTATGAAGCCGATCTGGTAGGAAAAGGCTGTACGCTGGCTTCCGATTGCATCCGTACCTGGATCTTTGTGCAGAACGTGGATGTGAATTATGCCGGCATTGTCAAGGCACGCCGTGAAAACTTTCTGGGGCAGGGACTGACCGAATCGACCCATTATATAGCCAGTACCGGCATAGAGGGGCGGCATGCCGATCCGAAGATACATGTGCTGTTTGATGCCTATGCGGTAAAAGGATTGCAGCCGGGACAGGTGACTTACCTGCATGCGCTGTCTCATCTCAGCCCGACAGCCTTGTATGGAGTGACTTTCGAACGGGGAACTTCCGTGGAGTATGGCGACCGTCGTCATCTCTTTATCAGCGGTACGGCGAGTATCGATCATCGCGGTGAAGTGGTTCATGTAGGTGATGTCCGGGAACAGACCCGGCGGATGTGGGAAAATGTAGAGAAGTTGCTCGAAGAGGGCAAAGCCGGTTTTGAGGATGTGGCGCAGATGATTGTTTATCTGCGGGACGCTTCGGATTATCCGGTTGTGCGCGCTTTGTTTGCCAAACGCTTTCCTGATACACCGATACAATTTGTTGTTGCTGCTGTATGCCGGCCTGCCTGGCTGATCGAGATGGAGTGTATAGCGATCGTCGCTAACAGTAACTCCTCTTATGAATCATTCTGATAGATTATATTCGATTGTTCTTTCAAAAAGATATGAAATGCGCTGTTTGACAAACAGCGCATTTCTTTTTTCAGGTCCGTCTGGGAGAAGAAAAGCCCGACAAAAGGACTTTCTGCTCCGGAAAGCCAAGGTCCGGGGCTCCGAAAGCCGGGATTTGATGAGAATAGGCCGGAGTTTCGGAGAAAAGAAGCAAGCATTTGCTCCGAAAGAAGTAAGCGTTTCCCGAAAATGCTTACTTCTTTTCGAAATATCTCCTAATGTTTTTCAGGATTACTCCTATTGTTTCCGATCGGAGGCTCAAAAGTGGACGGAATCTTTCCGGTTACTACTCTGAGATGAACAAAGCGGAAGTGATAAAAAGTTGTGTTTAGAGGGGTATCACTGTCTATCGGTTGCCTGTCCTCTGTAAAGTAGTGCGGTTTTGTTTGTCTTTGGCTTGTTTGGCCTACGAAAGCAATCATACCCGATTGCCATAGGAGGCGTTTTTCGCAGAGTGCCTTTCCCTCGGGCCGAAAGAAAGCAATCTGAGAGGATTGAAATATCATTTGGACAGAATGTCAAAACCGCTCTGTTAAGCGGCAATGAATAAGACTCTGTGGTGAATTCAATACTCTGTCTCTTGCGGGTTGAAGTTACACCATCCTTGGGTCCACTCCGGATAACCGGTTTCTTCCCTTTCGCTGAATACTACGTTATCCGCTGAGGCCGGTGTGCCCTCCATGTCCGACGGATATCCGCTGATCCGGCAGTTCCGGAAAGTCACCGATGTATTGTTGCCCATATACAGTGCCGCGCCGAATAGCCCGAGCATGCTTTCATTCTCCGGCCGGAGGCCGCCGCCATTGATAAAGTCGGGATGATTTACGAACGAGGCATCCCCTGAGGCAGGGCCATAGATCGTGACATCTTCAAAGGTGGCGGCTGTGGTAGGTGTCGCAGGAGTGTTCGTGCCATTATTGCTGCATTCGAAGGCATGAGAACCTGTGATGTCCGCTATTCGCGGATGGCGGATGCCCAGCAGATGCCGGCATGTGCCGCTATAGCCGTTGTCTATGTCGAAATCGTCGTCCCAGCAGTGATAGGCCACCAGATATTCCGCATGAACCGTTCCGCCGAACCATTCGAAGGCATCGTCGTTGGCATACGATACTTGCAGGTGGTCTATTTGCGTGCCGTTTCCTACCGAACCGAAGGTGATGCCATTGATCTCCTGGTTTTTCTTGAACGGATATCCCGCAAACTCTACACGGACGTAGCTCAGGACGCCCGAATTATCCGCGTTGTTCGGACCTCCGTGCATGGTACGCGGGCCTCCCTCTATCTGCATGATGTCTTCATTGTTCCGGGCATAACCACATAAAATCAATCCTCCCCAGTCACCCGGTTTCCGTTTCCCGGCGGGCATTTCGGAGGTGAATACGATGGGAGCATCTACCGTTCCCCTGGCAATCAGTTTCCCGCCCGGTTCTACAATCAGGGCGGCGCGGGTTTCCTTGTCTCCTTTGATAACGGTGCCCGCTTCAATGGTCAGCGTCGAACCGTAAGTGACGTAACACCATCCCTTCATCAGGTAAGTGCCCCGTTTCAGGTATTGATGATCTTTTATCTCGAAAGTCTGTTCTCCGTTTCCGATGATATTCTCACCATAAATAATGTTATTGCCCTGTCCGTTGTTCTCGTCGTCCGTACAGCTGCTGCCGGTCAGGCACACCAGTGCTGTCAATGCGATAATCTTTAGTCTGTATCTGTCCATAGTTTGAAAAACAGGTAAAGCACCGGACAGTCCTGCTGGCCCGGTGCTTCATTCTGTGAGTGTATACGTGATTTATAACTTGGTCCAACCTTTGGTCCATTCATTGTCTGCTTTCACTGCACCTTTATAAGCCGCTTTTTCAAAGAAGCTGTCTGCTGACAGGTCGGCTCCTCCGTCCTGTGTTCCGATAAAGATATTGCTGAAGCTCAAAGTCTGGTTGATGGCATTGTGATTGCCTTCGGCTGTGAACAGGGCAGAAGAGTAACCGCCGTCACCGCTTGCCTTGATATCTCCCGCGATAGCGATGTAGTTCAGTACCGAAGGACCGTCGATCAGGAATTTCTCGGTCTGTTCTGTTTCGGTAGTCAGGTTGTTGGCCTTGCCTGTAACGAGTGCATTGTAGATCTTGGCCTGAGTTCCGGCACGCAGGCGGATGCCTCTTTTGCCTTCGTCGTTGTTGGCGCCTATCAGTGTCAGGTTGGCCAGTGTCGGGCATGAGGTCGGAGCGGCATCCATATTCTTGTCATAGTTGTCGGCCTCGATCAGGCAGTCGCATGTATATCCCAAAGTGGCGGGATCTTCCTGGTAGGCGACAAAGAATTGCCCTTTTCCGCTCCATCCCTCTGTCCAGTCGAATGAATCGTCGCTGTTGCTCACCGATACCAGATATTTGGCATTGACCGTACCTCCGAACCATTCGAAGCCGTCGTCGGTACCTTTGTATGCTTCGAGGTATTCGAGGGTCGTACCGTTTCCTACACCATAGAAGGTGAAGCCGTTACACTCCTTTTCCGTAGTGAACTTGTATCCGGCGTATTCCAGGCGAATGTACTTCAGGATACCCGAGTTGTCCGCCGGATCGGAACCACCGTAAGCGGCATCTCCGACTTCCGATTTACCGGTCGATCCGATGTTGATCGGGGCTTTGCCGCAAATGTGGATGCCGCCCCATGCTCCCGGTTCTTTGGTATCGGCAGTCATGACAATCGGTGCGGAGGCAGTACCTACCGCTTCGATCTTGGCTCCCTGCTCCACGAGGATGTAGTCGATGGTGGCATCATCGCTTTTGGCGCTGATTGTCACACCTTCGCCGATCTTCAGGGTAGAACCGGCTTTGACGATATATTCTCCGTCGAGGGAGAAGTTGTAGCCTTTGGTCAGGATGACGGTTTTCGATCCGTCTACGCTTCCTTTCAGTGTTCCGTTGTTGGCGATCACCTCTTCGCTGTCGCCGTTTCCGCCGCCTTCGCCGCTGTTGTCGTCACTACAAGCTGCAAGTGAACACATTCCCATCAGGGCTGCTACGGCCCAAGAGTTGAGTTTTAGATAATTCGTTTTCATATTCATACTGTTTTAGGTTTATACTATCTGTTTGATTATTCATATAAATATTCTGTGTGACCCTGTGGCGAGCCTTAGAATCTGTACGAGACTCCTATTTCTGCATGGGTTCCCGGACGGAATGATTCTACTTCCACCTTTTGTCCCGTTGCCGGCAGCTCCTGCTTGAAGCGGATGGTACTGTTCAGCAAGTCTTTCATCTGCAGGCGCAGGCTCAGGTGTTTGTTGATGGCATAGCTTGCTATGAAGTCCATCGTGTGCAGGGTCTGTTGCTTGATGTTACCTGTTCCGTAGATACCTACTGTCTCGATGCGCGGGCCTTGCACATTGTAAACCAGTGCCAGTGTCAGGTCGCTTTCTCTTCTCAGTTGAGGAGTGTAGCTGAGATCTGCATTGATCAGGAACGGAGAGGCTCCTTGCAGAGCGCGTTCCGAGTCGGTATATACCCCGCCTTCGGGCAATACGACGTTTGTGTACATGTACGAACCGTTGGCTCCGATACGGAAGTTCTTGAACAGTTCTTTGCGGAATTCTATTTCCACTCCTGTGGCTATTCCGTCTTCGGCGTTGCGGAAAGAGCGGATCACTGTGCCGCCCGAAGACTCCTGAGTCTGTTCAATCGGCGATTTCAGTTTTTTGAAATAACCCGTGACAGAGAACATGTCCCCGTTGTTGCGTTTCGGAAAGAAATCATAGCGCAGGTCGATGTTATAATTATAAGCGTTCTTCAGTTCGTTGTTACCGCGGATATAGGCACTTCCGTAAGATTCCTGGTAGAGGAACGGAGCCATTTCGATAAATGAAGGGCGGGTGACAGTGCGTGATACGGAGAGGCGCAGGCTGTTGGTTTCGTTCAGGCTGTACTTCAGGTTCAGTGCCGGGAAGAAGTCGCCTTTGTCCAGGTTCGTTTTCTTCTCCTGTCCGCCGTCCGTCCAATAGCGTACCCATTGTTTGGCCTGCTCGTAGCGCAGTCCCACGTTGACCAGCAGAGATTCCATCGGGTAGTACTCTATTTCTGCAAACCCTGCCCACACATCCATTCCGGCGTAGTAGTTGTAACGGGGCTGTGCATCGATGTTGGCTTTTATCGTCCCGTTGGCTATGTTTTCCTGATTCAGATATCCGTTGGTATCATAAATGTTGGTGACGTCAGCGTTCAAAGCATTGATATCGTAGTAGAAGTTCACGCTTTCAAAGTCGCGTTTTTTGCTTTTGTAAGTACCTCCCACACGAATCAGGTTCGCATCTCCCCATTTGTACGAGGTGCGCAGATCTCCTACAATCTCTTTCTCTTGCAGTTCTCCGAAGTAGCGGTTGGTAGTCTGGTTGAGTTTAAAGAGGTTCAGCTTATCGCTGCCTTCGTTACGGAAGAAGACCACCTGCCGGCGATCCGGTTCGTCACTGTTGGTCAGTCCGTACGAAGCGCTCCAGTTTACATCCCACTGAGAAGTCAGTTCGTGGTGTCCCAGCAACTGGTTGTTCAGTAGTGAGTAGGCATGGAAAACGCTGTTGCTCGATGTGATGTTGTTCTTTTCGGCATCGATCCCCTCGCGGGACATATAATCGTTGATGGCATTGCGTGCATAGAACACGGTGAAGTTGATGTGGTCCGCCTGCCGGAACGAGTAGCCGATGTTGCCCAATCCGGCTATTTTCAGTGCGCTGGAATAACTGTCATAATTGAACTTGTCGAGGTGTGTGCCCTGAGCGGTCATAGTGGTCACGTAGGCGTCTTTCAAGATTTGGTTTTCGTTGCTGACACCTACCGAGGCAAGCACGCTCAGACGGTTTCCGTTGGGGAGTGTCCAGCTCTTGCCTCCTCCCAGGTTACCACCGAATTCGGGTAGTGAACGGTGCTTGCTGATGGCGAAGTTTGTGCCGAACGGGTCATTGTTGCGGGCGTAATCGCGGAACTCGCTTTTACCCATAGCCAGAATCCGGTCTTTATTCCTGAGGTTTCCCGTACTGAAGAGTCCGCCTTTCCGGTCGCTATAATAGAAATCTTTTCCGACAGTGTTGAAGCGTCCGCCTACGTTGAAGCCGATGGAGAAAAAGTCACTTCCCGTGTTCTCCTTGGTGCTGATGTCGATATGTGCGCCCGAATAGTCGGCAAAGGCTCCGGCGGCATATACTTTACTGACGGTGATGTTCTTTACGGTAGAGGCCGGGAAGAGGTCGAGCGGAATCAACTTGTTGTCCGGGTTGGGCGAGGCGATGGGCAAACCGTTCAGGGTGGTCGTGCTGTACCGGTCACCCAGTCCGCGTACTATCAGTTGTCCGGCGCTTGCAATGGAGATACCGGTTATTTTCTTGACTCCGTCCTGTACGTTCGATATACCTTTCAGGGTCATCTCTTTGGCTCCCATGTTTTCGATGGCAAGCGTTGCTTTCTGTCTCTCTTGCAGTAAAGCCTTTTCGCCTTCCAGGTTTTTCCGGGCCACTACGGTGACGGCGTCCAGCGTTTGCGCGTCTACTTCCAGTTCAAAGTTCAGTGTCGCATTGGCTTTCACTTTCACTTCATTCATCCGGAGTGTTTTATATCCTATATATTTCACTTCAATGGTATAGGTGCCGTTGCTTAGCGTCAGTGTGTAGTTACCGTCTACATCGGCTACGGTTCCGGTCGTGGTTCCGGCAATCTGTACGGTAGCTCCGGTCAGGGGTTCTTTGGTCTGTTTATCAATGATGGTTCCCTGGATGACCCCTGCTGTGATTCCTAAGGAGAATGTTGCGAGAAGAAGAGTGGAGAGAAGTCTCCCGATTTGTTGTTTCATGTCTTTTTATCTACGTTTTTCTGTCGGTGCAAAGTTGCACGATTCAGGTTACGGGGGTGATACATGCCCTATACGATTCGTTAACATCTGTGTTACATTCCTGTGTACCCTTTCCGCAGTGCTGCTCTTAGCGTCTGCTTGCCACAAATATTTAATCCATTCTCTTGGTGTGAATGGATAATTTCTTAAATTTGCGTACTTACAGCAAACAAACATATACCACTGTAAACTACTTTTATGGATAACGATATTGAACGATTTCGGCAAATGGCCTCCATGGCGCAACTCGGATGGTGGGAAGCTGATTTCACAGCCGGGCATTATGTATGCTCAGAATACCTCTGCGATTTATTGGGACTTGAAGGAAATACCATATCTTTTACGGACTTCAGGAGACGGGTACGTGAGGATTATCAGGAACAGATAGTCCGGGAGTTCAATGCTTCCATCCATAGGGAGTTTTATGAACAGACTTTCCCCATTCAATCCAAAGAGGGAATTGTGTGGTTGCACACCCGTTTGGGAGAACGTGAAGAAATACCGGGCAGGGGAGTCGTTTCATTCGGCATCATACAGCGGGTAGAAGCTCCCAATGATACTTCCGAACGGGTTCTGGAACGTGTCAACGACTTGCTGTACAGGCAGAACTCCATTTCCCATTCACTCTTACGCTTTCTCAAAGATGATAGTGTGGACCTCTGTATCATGGAAATATTGAAGGATATCCTCGATCTTTTTCATGGGGGACGCGTGTATATCTTTGAATATGATGAATATTACCGCTATCAGGACTGTACTTACGAGGTGGTGGCCGAAGGAGTGTTGCCGGAGATCGATAGCCTGCAACGTATCCCGACTGACAGTTTGCCTTGGTGGAGGCAGCAGACCCTGTCGGGCAAACCGGTGATACTGGATTCATTGGACCAGCTTCCGAAACATGCAAAAGCGGAATATGCCATCTTGAGCCGCCAGAACATCAAGTCACTGATGATCACTCCGCTGATAGCCGGCGAACATGTATGGGGGTATATGGGGATCGATCTGGTGGAGAATTATCGCAACTGGAATAATGAAGACTTCCAATGGTTATCGTCTCTTGCCAATATTATCAGCATCTGTATCGAGCTGCGTAAAACGAAAGACGAAGCTGTGCGCGAACGTTCTTTTTTGCGTAATCTGTTCCGCTTCATGCCGATGGGGTATATACGTATGACTATGGTCCGGGATGCTGCCGGACTACCTTGTGATTACCGGATAGCCGATGCCAATGATTTGAGTTCGGAACTCATAGGAATGTCTCTTTCCGATTACGTGGGATGCCTTGCCAGCGAGTTGCATGCGGACTTTAAGGCCAAGGTGGATTATCTTCTCGATGTGATGGAGGGCAGTATGCACAAAGAGACTGATGTCTACTTCCATCGCACCCAGCGCAGTTCCCATTGCATCGTGTATTCTCCGGAAAAGGACGAGGTGGTCGCTCTGTTTCTGGACTCTACCGAGACGATTCGTGCCCATAGGGCTTTGGATCGCAGTGAGAAGCTTTTCAAGAATATCTTTGCCAATATTCCCGCGGGAGTGGAGATTTACGATAAGGATGGCAATTTGCTCGACTTGAACAACTGGGATATGGAAACCTTTGGTGTAAAAGATAAAGCCGATGTAATGGGAGTCAACTTCTTTGAGAATCCGAATGTGCCTCTTGAAATCAGAGAACGGGTACGGAACGAAGATCTGGTCGATTTCAGACTGAACTACTCTTTTAATAAGACTCCCGATTACTACCATTCCGACAAAAGTAATATAATCGAGCTGTATACAAAGGTCAGTAAACTCTTTGACAGCCAAGGGAACTTCAACGGCTATGTGCTGATCAACATCGATAATACGGAGCGTATCGATGCCATTAACCGTATCCGTGATTTTGAGAACTTCTTCCTTTTGATATCGGACTATGCAAAAGTAGGTTATGCCAAACTGAACCTGCTGAGTAGACGCGGCTATGCCATCAAACAGTGGTTTAAGAATATGGGTGAGACGGAGGATATTCCGCTTTCATCCGTTGTGGGCGTTTATGATAAGATGCATCCCGAAGACCGGCAGAAGGTCTTTGACTTTTACGAGAAGGTATTGGCGGGTGAAGAGAAGGACTTCCGTAGTGAAATGCGTATCCTGAAACCGGGCGCTACCAACGAGTGGAACTGGGTACGGATGAATGTGGTAGTGACCAAGTTTGAACCGGAGAATGGGGAGGTGGAGATTATCGGCATTAATTATGATATTACGGAACTGAAAGAGACGGAAGCCATGCTTATCGAGGCGAAAGAGAAAGCGGAAACCATGGACCGCCTGAAGAGCGCTTTCCTGGCGAATATGAGTCACGAGATACGTACACCACTCAATGCGATTGTCGGTTTCTCGGGCCTCTTGGTCGATACGGAAGACATGGAGGAACGCTGCGAATACATCAAGATCGTACAAGAGAATAATGACTTGCTGCTGCAGCTGATCTCGGACATTCTGGACTTATCGAAGATTGAGGCCGGTACGTTTGAGTTCACCTACGGAGAGACGGATGTGAATATACTTTGTGAAGATATCGTTCGCAGCTCTCAGATAAAGGTTCCCCAGGGAGTTGAATTAGTATTCGATCCGCATCCTTCGGATTGCACTGTGATAAGTGACCGGAACCGGTTGCATCAGGTCATCTCCAATTTCGTGAACAATGCCCTGAAGTTTACCTCCTCGGGCAGCATCCATGTGGGATATGAAAAGAAGGAAGAGGGTGTGGAGTTTTATGTAAGCGACACGGGAATCGGAATCTCTAAAGAGCAACTGACGCATATCTTTGAACGCTTTGTGAAGTTGAACAGCTTTATTCACGGAACCGGGCTCGGACTCTCCATCTGTAAAAGTATTGTGGAGCAGCTGGGCGGCGTCATAGGAGTGGACTCGGAAGAAGGGAAAGGGTCCCGTTTCTGGTTCACCATTCCCTATATTAACAGCGAACAGTCAATCGTTAACGATTGATAGACGGTCCGGCTATAAATAACAAACGGTGAACAACACATACTATATTGTATGCCTGTTCACCGTTTGTTGTTTATAGCTGATCGTTTACCGTTGATCTTTACATTCCCATTCCGAATGAGAACTTGTCAATTCCCTGATAGATGCAACTTGCAATACCCAGAGCTATGATACCCAAAGTACAAAGTACGAGACTCACTTTGGTGTAGTTATCACTGCGGAAAGTGGGGATCGGTTCTTCATTGGGATTGATATACATGGCCTTTACAATCAGCAAGTAGTAGTAAAGCGATACGACTGTATTGATCAGGGCAATGAATACCAATAGATGGAATCCGCTGTTGAATGCAGCCATGAAAATGAAGAACTTTGAGAAGAAACCCGCAAACGGAGGGATACCGGCCAGTGAGAACAGGGCAAGGGTCATGATAAAAGCCAGTTTGGGATTGGTTTTGTACAGTCCGTTATAGTCGTCTATCTCCACTTTGTTGCTACGTTGTTCCACAATTGAGATGACTGCAAATACGCCTAAGTTTGCTGCCAGATAAACCAGTACATAATAAACCAGGGCGGTCATTCCCATTTCACTGCCTCCGATGACACCCAGCATGATGTATCCCGCTTGGGAGATAGCGGAGAATGCCATGAAACGTTTCAGGTTCTGTTGGCGGATAGCAAAGAGGTTGGCAATGGTGATGGAAGCAATGGTTACCCAGAACAACACTTCCTGCCATTGTGCCACCATCGGTGCGAACACTTTCATCAGGATGGTCATCAGCACGAAAGCTGCCGATCCTTTGGAAATCACACTTAAATAAGAGGTTACGGCTGTAGGCGCTCCTTCGTATACGTCGGCTGTCCAGAGGTGGAAAGGAACCAATGAGATTTTGAATCCCATGCCGGCAAAGAAGAACACGAATGCCATAATCTGAAGCATATTGCCTGTGATGTGTCCGGGGAGGTCATTGAAATAGAGCGTACCGGACGTACCGTATATCATTGAAAGACCGAATAGCAGCAATGCACTTGAGAACAGTGCGGTCAGGATGTACTTGGCACCTGCTTCTGCGGAGTGATGACGATATTTATCGAATGCCACCAGTGCGGCCATCGGGATACTTGCCATTTCCAATCCGATGAAGAACATCAGGAAATGTCCTGCAGAAATCATAAAGTACATACCCAGCAGGGTAGAGAGTGTCAGTACATAGAACTCTCCCTGCTTGATGCGGGTGTCTTCGCGTTTCAACCATTCATGGGCCATCAGTAGCACGATGATGGTACCTACGTTGAGCACTGCCTTGATGATGGTTTGCATCGGTGTGTACTGATACATTCCGCCGAAAGCCTCTGCCGGAACTCCGGGAAAGAGGTTGATTACGGTGTGGAGGGTCATCAGGATCACAGCCGGCAAGGTGAGCGACCTGACGTTCACCTTAGGAGTGGCACCTTTTTGGTCCGGACAGGTAAACAGGTCGACAACAAACAGGATGAGGATAACTGCTATCAGTGACAGCTCCTCTTTCATATATAGAAATTGTGAATAATCCATCTTCTTTTAGGGTATTAAGTGTGAAACAACGGGCAATACACTCTCGCCAATCATGTGGCTGACCCAGAAAGGAGCCATACCCAGTCCGGCGACACAAATGATGAGACAGATGACGGCAAAGCGCTCGTCCCAGGTTGCATCCGTCAGTGCCAGATGATGTTTGTTGGTACACGTTCCATATAGAATCTTACCTACCAGTCGGAGGATATAGACTGCCGTGATCACGATGGACGAGCAAGCGATGATGGTCAGTGTACGATGGAATACATCGAAGTTCTGGAATGAACCGACGAAGATAGTCATCTCGGCTACGAAGCCGCTAAGTCCCGGAAGACCCAGGTTGGCAAGTCCGGCAATCACATAGCAGACACTGAGAAACGGCATCACTTTCATCAGTCCGTTCAGCTCGCGTACGTCACGGGTATGGGTACGTCCGTATATCATACCGATGAGGGCGAAGAACAGAGCTGTCATTAATCCGTGGCTGAGCATCTGAAGCACCGCTCCGGTAGCTGCTGTCTGGTTCATCATCAGGATAGCGAAGAGCACAAGGCCGCAGTGGCTTACGGAAGAGTATGCGTTGATGTACTTCAGGTCTGTCTGTACGCAAGCACTGAAAGCACCGTATACAACGGAGATACCTGTCAGGATCAGGAAGATCCAGCCCAGTTCGTTTGCAGCTTCCGGCATCAGGTACATGGCGATGCGGAAACAACCGTAACCTCCGAGCTTCATCAATACGCCGGCATGCAGCATAGAGACAGCAGTCGGTGCCGAGGCATGACCGTCAGGACTCCAGGTATGGAAGGGAAAGAGTGCTCCCAGCACACCGAATCCCAGGAAAGTGAGCGGAAACCAGATGCATTGCTGCGCAAACGGAATGTTATGCAGTTGAGCTATTTCAAGAATGTTCATGGTTGTTCCGCCGGCACCGAAGAAGATACCCAGAATACCGATCAGCAAGAATGCCGAACCACCCATTAGCATCAGGGTCAGCTTCATGGCTGCATATTCTTTGCGTCCCGAACCCCATACGCCGATGAGTAAGTACATCGGTATCAATGCGATTTCGTAGAACATGAACATGGTGAATAAGTCGATGGAGATAAAGAAACCGAATACTCCCATCGACAGGAGGGTGAACCACAGGAAATATTCTTTTGTCAGCGGCTGCAACTTCCAGGAGGCAAAGGTGCCGGTGAACACGATGACAGCGCTAAGCAGCAGCATCGCTACCGATATTCCGTCTACTCCCACCGAGTAGGCTATGTGAAGCGGTGCATACCATACCGTATCGGCACGGAACAACATCTCGGCTGTAGCTCCTGCCTGGCGCTCGCCCAAATAAAGGAACGTCAGCACAACACTCAGGATCAGCAACGCCGTACTTCCCGCTACCATCACTCCGCGGATGGCCTTAATGCTTTTGGCAAGGTATAACCCGCCAAGCATCAGCAGAGGAATGAGTACGAATAAGGATAAAAAGTTCATATCTTTTGTGCTTTATAAGATTAATATTAAGATAAGTATCAGCGCTCCGAGCAGGAATACATAAGCGTATTGCTGTACACGTCCGCTTTGCAATCCCCGTATCTCATCGCTTGTAGCATGGGTACCCCAGGCTATGAAGTTGAAGAATCCGTCTACCACGTGGCGGTCGAACCAGGCGATCGGTGTAGAGATACAACGGAAGATAATCCGGTGTGTGATGAACTGATACACCTCGTCGATGTAGAAACGATGATAGGCTGCACGGTGCAGTCCGGCAAAACGTTTGGCAAGTTTATCTGCCAGAGGTTGCTGCTGACGCAGGTACATGCAAGTGGCCAGGACGATGGACGCCACAGCAATCACTACACTTGTGACGGCTACTGATGTCTCAAGATGGATGGTATACGATTCACCGTTGGAGCTGATGAAATGTCCGAAAGGAATGAAACCGGCCACGCAAGTGACGGCGGCCAGGAAGATTAACGGAACAGTCATGGTCAGGGGAGATTCGTGGGGAGTATGTACGTGGCTTGTACCATCGCTTGTCGACTTTTGTCCCGGTGCTGTGCCACCCCAGAAGATGCCGTAGTAGAGACGGAACATATAAAAGGCGGTCATAGCTGCGATGACGGTCATCACCCAACCCATCGTCGGGCTATACTGGAAGCAAGCTGCCAGAATTTCATCTTTGGAGAAGAAACCCGAGAACGGAGGAATACCTGCAATGGCGAGACAAGCTATCAGGAAGGTGATATGCGTGATCGGCATGTATTTGCGTAATCCTCCCATAGCCGACATCTCGTTGGAGTGAACGGCGTGGATAATGCTGCCTGCACCCAGGAAGAGCAAGGCCTTGAACATGGCGTGTGTGAAAAGGTGGAACATGCCGGCCATGTATCCCAACCCTCCGTGATGCGGATCGGAAGAGGTACAAACACCCAGTGCCACGATCATAAATCCGATTTGTGAGATGGTCGAGAAAGCAAGTACACGCTTGATGTCACTCTGTACGCAAGCCACGCTGGCAGCATAAAAAGCGGTGAAAGCACCTACCCAACCAATCAGGTGGAGTACGTCCGGAGCATATTCGATGAAAAGCGGGAACATGCGTGCCACCAGGTAAACGCCGGCTACTACCATGGTGGCGGCATGAATCAGTGCACTGACGGGAGTCGGACCTTCCATGGCGTCCGGTAACCAGATATGCAACGGGAACATGGCACTCTTGCCGGCACCGCCGACAAACATCAGCCCGAGTGCCAGAGGCAACATACCGGCGCCACCGCTCAACATTGAAACTGTGTCGGGAGTAAATCCGAAAGTACCTCCGTAGTATCCGTATATCAGGATACCGATCAGGAAGCCCAGGTCGGCAAAGCGAGTCACGATGAATGCTTTTTTACTGGCGGCAATAGCAGCCGGACGGGTATAGTAGAAACCGATCAGGAGGTAAGAAGATACACCTACCAACTCCCAGAATAAGTACATCTGGAAAATGTTGGTTGCCACTACCAGTCCGAGCATAGACATGGTGAATAAGGATAAGAATGCGTAGTAGCGCTGGAATCCCCGTTCGCCTTTCATATAGCCGAAAGAGTAGATATGTACCATCAGGCTGACTGTAGAAATTACGATCAGCATCATCACCGAGATGGGGTCGAGCAAAATGCCCAGGTTGAACGTTAGTGTTTCTGTGAACGGAAGCCATTCAAAGTTATAAGGAATGAGTGTGGCAAACGTTCCGTCTGCCAGACGGGGTGCCGAGAAGTAATGTACGGCCGTGACGTACGAGAGTACTGTCACTGCTGCCAATACCAGCGTGCCTATGGTGCCCGCTGTTCGGTGGCTCATCCACTTGCCTCCTATCCCTAATGCCAGGAAGGAGAGGAAGGGGAGAAGAAGGATCAGAATTGTATATTCCATAATTTAGTTATTATTTCTATGATCATAATGACGTATTTACCACTTTAATTCATCCAGATTCTTTACCTGAATACTACGTATATTCCGGTAAATATTAATCATGATGGCGATAGCGATAGCCGTTTCCGCTGCCGAGATGGCAATGGAGAACAGGGCAAAGAAATACCCTTCGAGCTCTCCGGGAAAAAGGAAACGGTTAAATACGGCAAAGTTGATATCTGTAGCATTCAGCATCAGTTCTACAGAGATGAGGATAGCAAGTGTGTTGCGGCGGGTGAAGAACCCGTATATTCCCGCAAACATCATGATGGTAGAAACCACCAGGTAATATTCCATGTGTATCATCATATCGTCCTATCTTTTACGTGCAATTAATAATCCGCCCACGATACAGGCCAGCAACAGAATGCTGACTGCTTCAAAAGGCAATACATATCCATATTTACCACTGCTTAACAAAGCATGTCCGATGGTCTTGATACTGATTTCTACAGGTTCCGGATCGCTTGTCGGCACAAATTTGTGTGTCAGTGTAATGAAGAGCACCAGGATTGCACCTATAATCGTAGTGACAAGCCCTGCCAGGAATTTACTTCGTTTCAGGTGAGCGGCCCGGTCGCCTTCTCCACTCGTCAGCAGGATGGAGAATACATAGAGCACCACGATACCTCCGGCATAGACCATGATCTGTACCGATCCGAGGAAAGTGTATCCTAACAGAAAGTAGATACCTGCTGTGCCGAAAAGCACGAACAGCAGGTAAGTGGCCGAACGCACGATACGCTGCGTGGTCACTGTCAGTATGGACATGGCAATGATGAACACTGCCAGAAAGTAGAATACTACTGTTTCAAGTGTAAGTCCCATATTCTTTTATTCTTTTTTCTTTTCGATTACTTTACTTCCTTCGCGGTTGAGTTGCAGGACAAGTTTGGTCCGGTCGAATACGGCATGCTCAAATACCTGGTCGAAGGTGATTGCGTCGTGTGGGCAAGCGTTGACACAGAGCTGGCAGAAGATACACGAACCAAGGTCGTATTCATACTTTGCCAGTATTTTCTTCTTTTTGCCCTCTTCGGTTTCAATGGTTTCGCTGGTCACTTTAATGGTATCATTGGGGCATGCCATCTGACACAACCCACAGGCTACACAACGGTGCTCATTGTTTTCGTTGTGAGGCATGTTCAATGTACCGCGAAAGCGGTCGAACATTTTGAGTTCGGCGCGGTTCTCCGGGTATTGTTCGGTCACTTTCTTTCGAAAATATACCTTGATGGTGGTTTTCATACCCGTCAGCAGGGAGCCGATGCCTTGCATCAGGCCGCCTAGATATGTATATTCTTCATTTTTCATCTTTCAGCCCTCCGGGTTAGAAGTGCAGTCCGAAGACTACGATTAATACCATGATTACCAGATTGACCATTGAAATTGGTACCAAATATTTCCATTCCAGGTTTAGTATCTGGTCAATACGCAGACGCGGGAAAGTCCATTTGATCCACATCAGCAGGAACACTACGAAGAATGCCTTTCCGAAGAACCAGATGAATCCCGGAATATAATCCATCACTGCATTGAATCCGTCCAGCCCGACAATGTGCAGCGGCATCCAGCCTCCCAGGAAGATGGTAGCGGCTACGGCAGCTACGATGAACATATTCAGGTATTCGGCCAGATAAAAGAAGCCGAAGTGCATACCCGAATACTCGGTATGGTATCCTGCCGTCAGTTCACTTTCCGCTTCGGGAAGGTCGAACGGACCACGGTTACATTCTGCGTTGCCGGCTATCAGATAGATAACGAAAGCGATCAGGGCCGGGATGTGTCCTTTGAAGATAAACCATCCGTTAGCCTGACTTTCCACAATCTCAGAAAACTGCATGGTACCCATCAGGACCACCATCGTGAGAATACTAAGTCCGACAGACAATTCATAACTGATGATTTGTGCACCGCTTCGCATAGCACCGATCAGTGAGAACTTATTGTTCGAACCCCAGCCGGCCAGCAGGATACCCACTACGCCTATGCTCGAAGCTGCCAACAGGAAGAAGACACCTACGTTGAAGTCCAGCACTTCCAGCCCTTTACTGATAGGCAGGCACGAAAAGGTGAGAAATGAGGCGATAATCACCATGAACGGAGCCAGGTTATAAAGGAATTTGTCCGAATGCTTCAGTTCGATGATCTCTTTGGTCAGCATCTTGAGCACATCGCAGAGCACCTGGATGCTTCCCCACTTTCCTACGCGGTTCGGACCCAGTCGGCACTGGAAGAAACCGCACACCTTGCGTTCCATATAAATAAGGAGAATGGCAAGTATGGCGTACAAAGCCACAATGCACACCCCGATAACGACACATTCTATGAATACAGCCAATCCCTCCGGCATGACGGAGGTTAATGTCTGGTGTATCCAACTTGTTATTATACTAAAGTCAAACATATACTATATTTACGATTAGACGATTTACTATTTACGATTGGAGTGATCCGGATTTAGGATAAGAGCCGTCAGGGCTTCCTTATCTGTCGATGTCCGGTACCACATAATCCAGCGTTCCGCCGATAGCGATCAGGTCGGCAATCTTAGCTCCCCGGCAGATGGTATCGACAGCCGAAACCAGTGGCAACCCCGTCGAACGGTAGTGCAAACGGTAAGGTGTCTTGTCGCCATGACTCTCGAGGAACACTCCGAATTCACCGCGGCTGCCTTCAACGGCGGTATAGTAACTTCCTTCCGGTACCCGGATGATGGGTTTCATTTTCTCCTGTATCGGTCCTTCCGGAATATTGTCAATCAATTGCTCGATAATGTTCAGGCTCTCCATGATTTCGTCCATACGCACCATGTAACGGGCAAAAGAGTCGCCTTCGGTATAAACGATTTCTTTAAAATCCACCTTATCGTATACGCCGTAAGGCATACGTTTGCGTACATCACATGCCCAGCCGCTGGCACGGCCTGTTCCACCGGTACATCCGAAAGAAATGGCATCTTCGCGACTCAGCACCCCTACACCTTTCAGACGTTGCCGGGCAATGACATTGCCGGTGAATACGTCGTGATATTCGTGGATGATTCCACGCAGGTAAGGGATGAACTTCTTTACTCTCGGGATGAAGTTCGGGTGCAGGTCTGCCTGTACACCTCCAATGGTATTGTAGTTCATTATCAAACGTCCGCCGCAAGTTTCTTCGAACATATCCAGAATCATTTCACGGTCACGGAATCCGTAAAAGAAGGCTGTCAATGCGCCCAGGTCCATGGCAAGACAGGAGTAGAATAGGAGGTGAGAGTCGATACGCTGAAGTTCGTCCATGATGGTACGGATGTATTTCACGCGTTCACTGACCTCAATACCCATTGCTTTCTCGATGCACATGCAGAGTGCATGGCGGTTCTGGTGTGCTCCCAGATAATCGAGCCGGTCGGTCAGTGCCAAAGTCTGCGGATAGGTGAGGCTTTCGTTCATCTTCTCGATCCCACGGTGTATATATCCGCAGTTGGCGTCGAGCTTTTTGATGGTTTCGCCTTCAAGTGAGACGCGGAAGCGCATCACCCCGTGGGTTGCCGGGTGCTGTGGCCCGATGTTGACTACGTATTCACGGTCATCGAAGATCACATTCTCTTGAGTTTGATACGTTCCGTCCGGATTCAGCTCTATTTCCCGGGTTGTATCATACGTCTCTTCATTGTCCATACGTAGCGGATTGTCTTTCTCCGGGTTGTTATCTTTACGCATCGGATGGCCTACCCAATCATTACGCAGATAAAGACGTCGCATGTCGGGATGTCCGATGAATACAATGCCGTAATAGTCGAAAACTTCACGCTCGTTGAAGTCGGCCGCTTTCCAGATGTCACTGACGGAAGGTATTTCCGGAGTTTCGCGGTTATTTGTGGATGTTTTTATCGCGATGCGTTCGCCGGTTACGGTCGATTCCAGATGATAGACTACTCCAAGTCCCCGGGTTACGTTCGGTGCGTCACCTTCGTCTGCCACTCCCCAGTCCATACCCGTTAGGCTTTCGAGGAAGTCCATCTGTTTTTCGTTACGCAGACGCAGCATTTCGTCGTGTAGTGCTGCGGGTTCTATGTATTTTATTTCTTCCATATTTTACTAATTAAAGCAGATTCATTTCCCTTCAGGTTTTTTCTCTTTCCGGTTTACTCCTCCGAAGAATTTCTCTATCTTCACTTTCCGTTGCAGTTGCATCATACCGTAATAAAATGCTTCCGGGCGGGGAGGGCATCCGGGAATATATACATCGACCGGGAGAATCTTGTCTACTCCGTTCACCACATGATAGGATTTGCGAAACGGGCCTCCGCTTACTGCACATCCTCCTACGGCAATTACATATTTGGGATCTGCCATCTGATCATACAGACGTTTCAGTACCGGAGCCATTTTGTTGGTAATGGTGCCGCATACCATGATCATATCGGCTTGGCGCGGACTGGCACGGGCTACTTCAAACCCGAAGCGGGCCATGTCGTAACGCGCGGCACCCAGTGCCATGAATTCGATACCGCAACAGCTGGTTGCGAAAGTAAGTGGCCACAGCGAGTTGCTGCGTCCCCAGTTGATAAGATCGTCAAGTACTCCCACAAAGACGTTTGCACCGCCTTCATTGAGTTCTTTGACCATCTTTTCCAACGATTCGTTGTCGATGAAGTCTTCATACGGGATAGACTTTATTTTAGGCTTTTTCATTATTTCCATTCTAGTGCTCCTTTCTTCCAGGCATAGGCAAGGCCCAGAACCAACACAACTAAAAAGAAGAGAATACTAATCAATCCCTGAGGTCCCAGGTCACGGGCTATGACGGCCCAGGGAAACAGAAATACTGTTTCGACATCGAACATCAGAAACAGAATGGCAAACAGGTAGTACCCTACACGGAACTGCATCCATGATTTACCGCGCGTAGGGATACCACATTCATACGCTTCGAACTTTTGTGCATTATACGACCGCGGCGAGATAGCGTTTGAAAGGGCTATCACCACACCGACAAAGGCAATTGCGGTCAGCAGAACGACAACTAACAATGTAAAATTCATAATCCAATAGTATGTTTAGATTGAATAATCTGAAGTAAGCAATAAGTTGACACACCTCTGAGTGACAACTGATTGAAAGAGTATTGACAGCTATCAGTGAAACAGTTTACATGATAGCATGGCTACTCGTGGCTTGTGACTCTTTAAATAATGATTTTCCTTAATCCGTAGACATAGTAGGTCAGTGGATCAGACGGATTGTATGTATGTGAGTGATTTGAATGGACAGAAAAAGGATTATTTCTCATTCTGTATTTATGAAAGATCATTTCAGGACGGATAAAACTTTTGTCCGTTGGTACATGAGAAATATCTGCATGCCCCATTTCACAGGGCATAATGGTACAATAGAAATGAAAGCGTTCCAGGATATTCCGGCTTGCAGGAGTGGCTTGCGAAATGAAACATTCTTCCTGGTCCGGATCTTCTATTATATAAGAGGTGTTTGCCGCTTTCATCGTTACCGAATGAAGCAGCACGGCAAGCACTATTATTATATAATATTTTAAGTTTTGTTTCATTCCTATTTCTTAAACGGTTGCAAATATAGAATTTAATTTTATCTCTTTTGCAAACTCCACGTGACAAAAAAGGTTTTTTAATAAATCAAGGGAGTCAGAAGTTGGAGGGATTATCAACCGATCTCTGACCCGCCTCTACTATATATTATCTTGTATGATACAACAATGAAGCTTCTCTACTTGTTTCTAATTCCTTTTCCAAAAGTCAGAACTGAATAAAAGTAAGACGGTGAATAGTTCCAGACGTCCCAGTAACATCAGGAACGACAATAACCATTTGGCCAGATCAGGGAGTCCGTCCCATGAATAGGCCGGACCGCAGCTCCCCAATCCCGGTCCCATATTTCCGATACTTGAAATCACCGTCCCGATAGATTCTGTGAAACCTACGCCCATTGCCAGCATCAACAGTACACTGACAATGATGATGACGGCATAGATGAATGAGAATGCCAGTACCGTCGACAGGATGGCAGGAGAAATGACCTGTTTGTTCACCCGCACCGGAAGTACGGCGTTCGGATGTACGATGTGTTTAAATTCATTTCGTGACACTTTGGCCAGAATCACCATTCGGATGCATTTCATACCTCCTGTGGTGCTTCCGGCACAGGCACCTATCAGCATGATGACAGTCAGGGTACCCCAAAGTACCGGTACCCATTGCATGTAGTCGGCTGTTACAAATCCGGTGGAAGTATGCAGCGAAGCTACTTGAAAAAAGGCTTTGCGGAAAGATTCCTCAGCTCCCATCGGGGTGGTGCGGTAGAGCACTGCCGCAATGAATGCGGTAAAGAGAATCACTGACATCACGTACCACTTTAACTCGGCATTTTGAGATACTTTCTTCAGTTTACCGGTAAATAGCAGGAGAAGTAGTGTAAAGTTGATTCCGGAGAGAAACATAAAAACACCTATCACATATTCTATATAAGGTGAATTGTAATAGGCTATGCTGTCTTGCTTGGTAGAATAACCTCCTGTACCGGTCGTGGCAAATGAGTGGCAGATACTGTCGAACAGTCCCATGCCTCCGAATAACAGAAGAATCACTTCAATGGCTGTCAGTCCGGCATAGATAGTCCATATCCATTTGGCCGTCACACCGATACGGGGATGTACTTTATCGTAGGTAGGCCCGCTGGCTTCGGCGGCAAAGAGTTGTACGCCGCTCACACCGAAAATGGGCAGTACGGCAATGGTAAAAAAGACAATGCCCAATCCGCCTATCCACTGTGTCATGCTTCGCCAGAAGAGAAGTCCGTGGGGCAGTGCTTCGATATCGTCGAGAATGGTGGCTCCGGTACTGCTGAATCCGGACATCGTTTCGAAGAAGGCATTGGTTATGCTTGGTATATAATGGCTGAGGTAGAACGGGAGCATTCCAAATAAGGAAAACACGACCCATGCTACACTGACAATGACATATCCGTCTCGGCGGTTAAGTTGTTTTTCGGCTCCTTTGCCAAGAGCCAGCAGAAGGATGGCGACTAAAGTAGTCAATCCTGCCGACAACAGGAAACTGCTCAGGTCATCCTCGCGGTATATCAGCGAAACACCTGCACAGCAAAGTAACAGGCCTGTCTCTATCAGTAAGAGGAAACCTGTGATGCGATATATCATTTTAGAGTTTATCATACCATCAATTAAAGTACTTTTCTATCTTCTTGATCATCATGCTGAGGCAGAATACGACGACGTGATCACCTGCCTGAATAAGGGTATCACCCGTAACCAGTATACCTTCTCCGTTGCGGATCAGGCCACCGATAGTGGTCCCTTTGGGCAGTCCCAGGTCTTTCACTTTGTTTTTGGTAATTTTGGCGTTTTCGGGTACTGTGAACTCTGCTACGTCCGCATTGGCAAAGGTCAGGCACTTCACATTCGAAACGTCTGCATCGAGCATCATCTGGTAGATGTGGCTGGCGGCAATCATTTTTTTATTGATTACCGTGCCGATGTCCAGGCTTTCCGCCATACCGATGTAATCGATATTTTCTACTTCCGCCACTGTTTTGCTCACTCCCATGCGTTTGGCGGCAAGGCAGGCCAGGATATTGGTCTCAGAGTTACCGGTCAAGGCTACGAAAGCTTCTGTGTTTTTCAGTCCCTCTTCAATCAACAGGTCCATATCCCGTCCGTCTCCGTTGATAATCATGGTCTTATCATCGAGCAACTCTGTCAGGCGGTTACAGCGGTTTATGTCGTTATCCACAATTTTTACCTGCATGTAATCCGGTACATATTGTGCTGTACGGACTGCGATGCGGCTGCCGCCCATAATCATCACATTGCGTACGTCGGCATATTCTTCCTTTCCGGCAATTTTTCGGATGTAAGGGATGTATTTCCGGGTAGTGGTGAAGTATACGATATCGTGCAGTTTGATGGTATCGTCTCCACGGGGGATAATGGTTTCGGTGCCCCGTTTGATGGCTACTACGTGATAGGGAATATCCGGCGCACCCAGTTCGGCCAGCGTGACATTCAGTATTTCGGCTTTTTCACGCATCTTTGTACCGATCAGGATAAGTGATCCTCCGCAAAATTCCCACCATTGGCGCACCCAACTCATACGCATGGACGATACGATCTCCTTGGCAGCCAGCATTTCCGGGTAAATAAGGGAGTCGACACCCAGTTTCTGGAAGAACTCTTTGTTCTTTGGCAGCAGGTATTCGTAATTGTCGATGCGGGCTACTGTCTTTTCGGCTCCCAGATTGGTGGCAAGCATGCATGCGGTCATATTCCGGCTTTCATCGGGAGTGACGGCGATAAAGAGGTCTGCCTCTTTGATGCCTACCTCTTTCAGTCCTGATATGGACGAAGGAGAGGCCGTAACAGTCATCAGGTCGAAGTTAGAACTAAGCGTACTTAGTTTCTCTTCGTCATCGTCCATCAGGATGATGTCCTGTTTCTCGCGTGAGAGTAATTTAGCCAAATGGGTGCCTACAGCTCCGGCACCAGCAATAATTATCTTCATTGTGATTGCAAATTGCGGTTCTATTGCGTTTTGGGAGATTAAGAATGGGTAGCCATGCAGCTTTCCACAGGAGCATCCATTCGTAATTCGTTTTTAGTAATTACCTTGTAAATTCCTTCTTCATCCATCCCGCACAAGTGGTAGAGTTGCTGCACCGATCCGTGTTCAATAAACTGATCCGGTACACCGATGCGCCTGATTTCGGGATAATATCCGTTATCGGCCATAAATTCGAGTATGGCGCATCCCATACCTCCTTTAGTGATTCCATCTTCTATCGTTACGATATGGCGGAACTTTTTGCCGACTTCGTGCAGTAGCTCTTCATCGAGCGGCTTGAGGAAACGAAGGTCATAATGCGCTACGGAAATGCCGGTATCTGCTTCAGCACGTTCGATGGCACGGGCAGCCAACTTGCCGATAGGGCCGATTGTAATTACTGCCAGATCGTTTCCGTCCTTTAGTTTCCGTCCTTTTCCCACCGGAATCTCTTCCAACGGACATTCCCAGTCCACCAACGAACCCCGCCCGCGCGGATAACGGATGGCAAAAGGTCCTTTGTCGGGCAATTGGGCAGTATACATCAAGCGCCGCAACTCATGTTCGTCCATCGGTGACGAGATAGTCAGGTTGGGGATCGGGCGCAGATAAGCCATGTCGAACACACCGTGGTGCGTAGGACCGTCTTCACCTACCAGTCCGGCGCGGTCAAGACAGAATACTACATTTAGTTTTTGTATCGCTACGTCATGGATAATGTTATCGTAAGCCCGCTGCATAAACGAGGAATAGATGTTGCAGAAGGGCAGTAATCCGTCTTTTGCCATACCTCCGGAGAAAGTCACGGCATGTCCTTCGGCAATGCCTACGTCAAAGGCGCGATCCGGCATACGATCCATCAGCATGTTCATGGAGCAGCCGCTCGGCATGGCGGGGGTGACTCCCATGATCCGTTTGTTCTTTTCCGCCAGTTCTACCAGCGTATGCCCGAATACATCCTGAAACAGGGGAGGCATCCCGTCCGTATTGGCTACAATACGTTTTCCTGTTACCGGATCGAACTTACCCGGGGCATGCCATATAGTGGCCTGTTTTTCTGCCGGACCAAATCCCTTTCCTTTGATGGTGTGGAGGTGTAGAATCTTTGGTCCCTGCATATCTTTAATATCATGCAGGATACGGGCTATGTTTTTTACATCGTGTCCGTCGATGGGACCGAAGTATCGGATATTCATTCCTTCGAAGATATTCTGCTGTTGGGCTGCCAGAGATTTCAGGCTGTTTCCCAATCTTATCAAGGCCTTCCGACGTTCTTCATTGAGTAATCCCATTTTGAATAACAGGCGGGATGTCTTGAAACGCAGTTGGTTGTATCGGTTCGAAGTAGTGAGATTGAACAGATATTGTTTCATGCCGCCTACGCTGCGGTCGATGGCCATGTCATTATCATTGAGTATGATAAGCAGGTTGTTCGCAGTCGATGAAGCATTGTTCAATCCTTCGAAAGCAAGTCCTCCGCTCATGGATCCGTCACCGATAACGGCTACTACATGGCGGTCTTTTTCTCCTTTTCTCTCGGCTGCCACTGCCATACCCAACGCTGCCGAGATAGAGTTGGAGGCATGACCGCAAGTGAATGTGTCATATTCACTCTCTTCCGGTGAGGGAAAAGGACGGATACCGCCCAGTTTACGGTTGGTAGAGAAAGCTTCACGCCGTCCGGTCAGTATCTTGTGTCCGTAGGCCTGATGTCCCACATCCCAGACAATACGATCATAAGGAGTGTTGTACACATAGTGCAGTGCTACAGTCAGTTCTACCACACCGAGGCTGGCAGCGAAGTGTCCCGGGTTGCACGATAGTTCCTTAATGATGTCCTGCCTTAATTCCTCGCATACCTCCGGCAATTGATCTACGCTCAGTTGGCGCAGGTCTTTGGGATAATTGATGGCGTTTAGCAAGCTATATGTTGGTTCATTCTTCATGATTCGGGCAAATTTAAATGCAAATTTAGTAAAAGAAAGCGGAAGGAGCATCTTTTTGATTGGAAATTTAATAAGTAAGAGCGGAAAGGGAGGCGGACTGACAACCTTATGGACTTATAAATTGTGGTCTCCTCTTTCGTTAACATTGTTAATGCGGTTTTCCGGGTGTTTTTTTTTGTTGGCAAAGAAGAAGTGTTTTGTGTTTAAAAGACTTGTTCTTTGCAAACAAAACACTTGTTTTAACACTCTGTTAAATCAAGCATTTTATATACTGAAAGTGAAGTCGTCTAAGTTGTTGATACAGAGTGGACCGTTGTTGTTTTTAGTTTTTCTGCTATCCTGCTTGTCGGGGTGTGATGATAGATGGTATTTATCAAAACCACAGTGATACCGATGCCGATTTTCAAGAAAGGAAGGGGCGATTGAGAAGGATGGGGGATGGGTGATCTTGTACGGATAAATAACGTTTGTTTGTTGGAACTGTTGTTTCCGTTGTCATCAGTTACCGGGCTTGGGTCGGTTGATGAAAGCTGCGATGTCATCCGTCACGTAAGAAGGAATAGAGGAGGGACGGCTGTATTCAAGAGGGGTTGACTTCCCTTCTCCTTCCTGAAACAGATGATTGAGTCGGGGATAAGATTTAAATATCGCATTCGGATGCTTTGCCAGGGCGGATTTCCATAATTCGAAATCTTGCATGGTGACCTGATAATCACGTTCGCCTTGAAGGACAAGTATGGGGAGAGTCAGTTTTCGGACCACTTCCAGAGGCTTATATTGATTGGCAAGCATCCAGTAAGCTTGAGAGAGATTCATGGGCAAAGGAGTTGTAATGTCGAATGTGTCTGTACCCAGCCTTTTCACGTTGTCCACTTGTTTCTGTAATTCGGCTATTTCCTTTTCAATATCTTTAGTCGATGGGAGTGCAGAGGCGAGAAACTTCACCTGACTTATAAACAGATCTTCGAGTGGACGGGCTGCACCGGCAAGCAGAATAATCCCTGCCGGAACTTTATCGCTACGTTGGGCGATGCGGGGAGCCAAGGTGCCTCCCAGGCTATGTCCGAGAATGTAGATCCGTTCGGGATTTATTGTCGGTATGGAACGGGCAAGTTTAATTGCCGAAAGGGCATCATCCACTGATTCTTCATCGAAAGTAATTTCTTTGCCTGCAGGTGCGCTGTCGGCTCCATATACTTTGGTGCGCTTGTCATAACGGATCACGGCTATTCCACGCTCGGCCAGTCCATACGCGAGGTCCCGAAAAGGTTTATTGGCCCCTACCGTTTCGTCCCGGTCGCTGGCCCCCGAGCCATGTACCAAAATGACTACAGGCAGATCTTTGCCGTTTTTAGGAAGAGTCAGTGTGCCGGGAAGCTTGAAATTCCCCGTACAAACCTGTATGTCTGTCTCTTTTATTTTATCTTGTACCGATGTCGTCGGGGGAGTGGTCTTTTCAGGCGGAACAGGTACGAAACGAATGGTATTCACCTTTCCGTCCGGATTGAACGCTGTGAGAAAACGCAATGGTAAGCGTTCGAACTTAACGTCGCAATAATAAATAGTCATTCCGTTTATTGGTTCGGTTTTCCACTCTCCGTGCGACTGATACTTACCTGCTTGTTGTTCCAATTGCTTGAACAGTCCGTTCAACATCTCTACGGAAAGCATTTTCCGGATGTTATCGTCCAGATGTACATACACACTGTCTCCTTGGCCTGCAATCAGCCGGTCGAGAAGTTCGGATGCCTGTTGCGCACGATCCTGGGCTTGCAATACAGGAGTTACTGCCAGCAATAGCCATAGCAGGCAGATTCCTTTGAGTAGATTTTTCTTTATCATAACTTGTTTATTAAGAAATCTCCGATAAAAAATAGAGTTCCGAGGAAAAAGATTCCGTAAATCAGCAGGGAGATAGAAGTCAGCCAACGGGGCTGTTTTTGCTCTCCGACCGCACGGATACGTGCAAACGTACTGAACAGACATTCGGCGGCGGCAAACAGGACTATCAGATAGATGATCAGGTCGGTCCACGATTGTAGCCAAAGGTCTTTGAGATTACCTATCAGACATACCAATATCACGATGGCTACAAAATATGAAATACGCATTAAGTCTGTTTTCTTTGATCCCATAAGCGTCTCCTTTTCAGTTTTTAAGTTCAAATTCTTCCCTTTTTGTTGCTATTTCACAAACTTAAAATATTTTCTTTGAAAAAGGAGCTTTTCGGACTGATTCTGTTTTTCCGTTAACAATTATTATAAAGCTTGTAGGTGGGATGGCAGTAAAGTTACCGCTGAATTATCCGTATCTTTGTCGTAAACATAGAGGTATAAAGATATGAAGAAACTGATAATATTCGATTTGGATGGTACTTTATTGAATACCATTGCCGATTTGGCACATAGTACGAATCATGCTCTGCAAACTTTGGGATATCCGACTCATGAAGTCGCTTCCTATAACTTTATGGTGGGTAACGGCATCAACAAATTGTTTGAGCGTGCATTGCCCGAAGGAGAGAAAACCGAGGAGAATGTGCTCCGCGTTCGTAAAGAATTTCTTTTGCATTACGACCGGCATAATGCCGACGAGAGTCGCCCTTATCCGGGAATTCCGGAATTGTTGGAAACATTGCAGCATAAAGGTTATAAATTGGCCGTGGCTTCCAATAAATATCAGGCAGCCACCGAGAAGCTGATAGCACATTATTTCCCAGAAATCCGGTTTGTTGCTGTATTTGGGCAGCGTGAGGGAGTGAAGGTGAAGCCGGATCCTGCTGTGGTGCATGATATTTTGCAGATTGCCGGTGTTTCGAAAGACGAAGTGCTGTATGTCGGCGATTCGGGAGTGGATATGCAGACGGCTATCAATAGCGGAGTTACTTCCTGTGGAGTTACGTGGGGATTCCGCCCCCGTACGGAGCTTGAATCGTTCTGTCCGGATTATATAGTAGACAAGGCGGAAACTATTTTGTCTATTGTTTGATAGAAAACAGAAAGGAGAATCGAAAGATGTGTAATGTCTTTGGTTCTCCTCTCTATAAAAAGTAATTATATTCGCTCGGTTATTTGATTTCGTCCGGCCATGGACATGGCTTTCCGGTTGCTTTGAATGAAGGGCGTTGGCCGCCTACTTTGCGCAAATAGTCACCCAGCTCTTTAGATAAGCTTTTCACAATGTCCGGATGTAGGGCTGCCAGGTCATTCTTTTCTCCTATATCTTCCGGAATATTGAACAACTCTTTTTTACCGCTGTCATAGTAGTAAATCAACTTCCAGTCACCTTTGCGTACGGTACAAGTCGGGCCGATGCCGGGACCGTCGTTTCCCCAATGATTAGGGAAGTTCCAGTGCAGGCTGCGTCCTTTGGACGGATCACCGGTATGTGTCAGCAGAGGCATAAAACTAATTCCATCGATCGGCTGTACCGTCTTATAATGTTTGATTTGTGCCATCTCGAGTATGGTCGGATAGAAGTCCTCGATAATTAAATATTTATCACATTTGGTATCCGGTTTTACAACTCCCGGCCAGCGGACGATCATCGGTTCGCGTACACCGCCTTCGTAAGCCGATCCTTTCCCACTGTTGAGAGGAGAGTTCTGCGTGTGCAGTTTTCCGTCACGCCATTCCGGTTCGCTGGACAGACCGCCGTTGTCGCTCATAAAGATGACGATGGTATTGTCTGCTTCTCCGTTTTTATCCAGCCAGTCCATCAGGTCACCCAGACTTTTGTCCATACCTTCGATCAGGGCCGCATAAGCAGCTTCTTTGGGAGTCAATCCTTTATTGATATATTTTTGATAGAAGCGTTTGTCTTTATCGATCGGAACATGGATAGCGTAGTGAGCCATGTAGAGGAAGAAAGGCTGATTGTATTCTTTGGCATGATCGAGTGCTTTGATAGCTTCGAGCGTCAGAGCTTCACTGACGAAAGTATCGGTTCCCCAGTATTTCTCTAATCCCGGAACGGCAAACCAGGGATTCGGTTTACCGTCCGTCCGGTTTCCGTAATTATTTTCACCCAGGTAGCTTGCCAATCCGCCTCCTGCATGTCCGGCTATGTTGACTTCAAAGCCCATGTGATAAGGACTTTCTCCCGGAGTGTTGACGGCGCCGAAATGTGCTTTCCCACAATGAATCGTGTGGTAGCCATTGTCTTTCAGGATTTCTGCCAGTGAGGTTGCCTGAAACGTGTGGTCGATATTGGGAACCTGGCAAACCCCGTTTACATTCCAGTCCGCTACATTGAATACATCGCTCGGGCGGTCTGTTTGCTGGCCTTTGGGATATGTCCAGTTGGTTACCCGGTGACGCGCGGCGTTAGTTCCTGTAATCAGGCTACAGCGGGTGGGCGAACTGATGCTGCTGGCATAGGCTTGGGTGAACATCATACCTTGTTTGGCAAGGCGCTCCATATTAGGAGTTTCGTATACCTCGTTGTAGTGTGTCTTTTGGGTCCAGAAAGGCAGGGATGTATCTTGCCAGCCCATGTCGTCTACCATGAAGAGAATGATGTTGGGGCGTGTGTCCGTACGTCCGTTCGGCTGCTGGTGCTGGGCTTGCAGAGCCGGGGCAGCCAATGGAGCCAGTGCGAGGGGGATAATTATTTTCTTATTCATCGTAATTATATATTAGAGGATTATTTTCTGATGGTCATTTTTCCGGTTTCCTTTACCTGAATGTTTCTCAGTTCTTGTTTTCCGGAGTTCTCTGTCCATATTTTCAGAGTTCCCGGAGACAATACATTGAGAACCAATTTGTCCGGTGTCGAAGATAGAATCCGGACGGCCGCAGGTGACAGATATTTTTCCTGTATCCCGATAACGGCCCATCCGTCATGGATCGGACAGAGATGGAATAGACGGTCGGTAAAGCCATCCAGTTCTACAGTCTGTTTACCGGTCAGTTCAGTGGCTGTCTGATTATTCCAGTCGAATAGAATCACTCGTTTTTGTTGAGGTGTTGGTTTGCCGGTCAGTGTTTCGCGTAACAGATAATCTTTCGGGTCTATTTCGGCGGTTACTTTCTGGTGTTTGGGTGAGGTGTTGAGGTTATAACAAATGACGGATACAGCCTCGTCACCGGTAGGAGCGAATACCCGGTATGCCTTTCCGTCTTGCAGTGGATTGGTCAGTACCGATTCCGGGGTCGGAATGGCAGGGGCTTCCGGGCGGAATATTTTGCCCTCTTTATCGATCAGTGGGAAAATATTCTCTTTTATAAATTCTTTCGGAGAATCGGACAGGTAGACCGGGCCGCCTGAAATAGCCTTGGAACGAGCCATCAAACTGCCACAGATCGTATCGCTGGAATGAAACATATCGTGATCCGGCCATACGGTTTGCCCTTGCAGTAATGTGTTGGTGTATGACTGGAAGAGATGCGACTTTGCCATGTTCTCATTGTATTTCTTATAGTCAATGCTGACACGGGCAACTCCGCTATGCAGGGTGTGGTCCGTGTTAAGTACGTTTTGAGCCATGCAGTTCATCAGTCCCACCTGCTGTGCGTGAGTTTGCTTTTCCAATGCCAGATTACACTCTTTCGCCTGACGTACGACTTCAGTAGAGCCCATGTAAAGCGGTAAGGTGAATGCCTGATTGTCTACTTTAAGAAAATCGAATCCATGGGTTTTCAGAGAGTGAACATAATACTGGTAGAACGTGTCGATATTCGGGGTGCTTTTACCGGGCAAAAGACTTCCATTGAAAGAATAGAGGCTGTTTTTTACATGGGTTGGAAAATCATTATCGGGGGAGATTCCCATCCAATATCCGGAGAGGGCATACCACAATCCTATCCAACGTATTTTATCTTTGTTTTTGTGTGCCATGATCGGAGCCCATCCGTTCGGGAAACGTTGGGGATCGGGGGTAAAACTTGTCAGTTGACGATTCTTGTTGGCCAGGTGACCATCGTCGATTAGTACGTAACGTACAGGAACTCCGGAGGTTTCGATGGCATCCAGGTCATTCAGGATTTTTGTTTCATCAATATCGAAATGGTAATGCTCCCAGGTACACCATCCCAGATAGTTCAGAGCCTCAAAATAGTTCTTTTCCGTGCGCTTTTGCAGGGCCGATACGTTCCGGTCGGATATCAGGGTTTCGTAAGCCTCCCGGAATACCTGATAAATGTTGCCGGCACTTTGAACCAGTGCTACCGGTACTTTGTGTTCGAGCCGGTCGGTTCCCAATGTCGATACATATAAATTGAGCGAGCCGTCGGTATTTACCTGAAACCAGCTGAGGCTGTTATCACCCGCTACTGCTTTGGTGAACAGATAGCTTCCATCGGTCAGTTGCAACAATAAAGCGTCTCCCAGTGTAGAAGGACGTGCGTTGGAAGGAATACCCGGATAGTCGTCCTGGGTAAGGTCTGTCAGATGATTGAACATCCAAGGTAAGAGGCGATTGGTATTGTTGGGCCATTCGTAATCTCCGGGGCGGGAATCTCGGCTGAAGAATGTCCCCCGTACATAAGACGGCAGTTGGATGCGGTAGCATATAGTGGTTGCATTCTCAGGAACTGCATTCTCATAAATGACCGGTTCTGCCGTTCTGTCCAGGCGAATGGTCTGGGGCATTGGAGAGGCGTTTACATCTTTAAACGATTTACCTTTTTCGTAGATAAAAGAACTTTGGGCAAATACAGCCGTCAAAGGAGCGACCGTACTTGCCAAAGTAAGCAAACTTATGATGAAATATCTTTTCATGCGTATGAATTAGTTGACAGAAAAAGCACTGAAATTTATAATATCGGGTAATGCAATGGATTGCAGTACGGTCAGCCGTAATGCCGTAGCTTCTACCGGATCGAATTTTTCGATGCGTTTGTGTCCGACAGATTCTCCGGAACAAACTGTTTGCCACTTTCCATTTACCTTGGCTTCTACTTTATATTGGCGGATACGTTCTCCGTTCTGTATGTTTTCTTGAATGATGCAGTAGTTTACCGGTTGCTTTTTGTCCAGTTTCAAGGTCAAACTTTTTTTCTGTCCCGATGTCTGGGCTAATGGAGAAGAGAAGCGACGATTGATTTCTGTACCGAATTCTTTCAGGCGTTGTTCGTCTCCTGTAGGTATTAATCCGTTCGGGTCGGGTGTCAGGCCTAAAATCAGGGTAGCGTTCCGTCCTACTGATTTTTCATATTTATCCATTAGTTCGTTCAATGGATAGATGTTGTTTTCGTCATCCGGTTCCCAGAACCATTCGTGACGTCCGTTGGCTCCACGTAAAGGAGTATCTGCCATGGCCGGTACCCAGTATTTTCCATCTTTGTCGCCATGCTTCAACAGTTCGATTTGATCGACATTGCTTTCTATCCGTTTGTGATGTGAACAGGGAGCGGGGAAGGTGGACCAGCAGGGATAACCTACGGTACCGGTCTCGGAACCACCCCAACGGAAATCTGCACGATCTATATTATGATAGAACAGGCAATTAGGCTGATATTTATTCACAATAGGCTCTACGTCCGGTCCGTCTCCACGAGGATCATCGGCGCCGCCGTCAAACCAAATCATGTATAGATCTCCATAACGGGTACAAAGTTCGGTCACCATCTTTTCACACAGTCGTTTGTACCATGCTTGCCGGTTGTGAGCAAATTCTCCTTCTCCTTCTGCCTTAAAGTTATGTATGCCCAAAAGAGAATTCCACCGGATACCGATGTAGATACCCGGTTGTAAGCCGTATTTGCGGCAAGAGTTGACAAAGTCACGGACGATATCCCCTTTGCCGTCTCTCCATTTTACGGCTTTGAGGCAATAAGGATTTACGTCACTCTGCCAGAGACCGAAACCGGTTTCATGAGTGGCAGTCAGTACGGCAAACTTACATCCGGCTGCTTTGGCTGCCAGCACCCACTGGTCTGTGTTTAGTTCCGTAGGGTTGAATATGTTGTAATCTTCTATCGGATTGATGCGGTTGTTGCCTTGTCCGTAGCGTACTCCGTCGAACACATGCAGATCATAATGGAATACGGCTCCCATTTCCGCTTGATGCCATTTCAACTGAAAGGGCTTGGGAACGGGGATAGTAGCCTGTTGCGCCAAGCAATAGACTGAGCAAAAAAGTAAGAGTAGGGTGGTGTTGATTCTGTTCATGATTATTTAAGTTTTATATATTGGGCAAATGGGTCATTGGTCTTTTCAAGCCATGTTTTCAGTTGCCGGTTAAATGTATGGGTAAGTTTCAATTGTTGGCTGGCAATGTTATTCATTTCATGAGGATCATTGGTACGGTCGAAAAGAATGACATTATCGATCTTTCCGTCTGTTGCGTGTACGGCATATGTATATCGGTCGGTACGGAGTCCGCGATAACCTGTTGCATGGTTATCGAATTTTACGAAATAGTATGGTTGTACAAGATCTTTTTTGTTTTTTCCGGTCAGTACTTCATTGGACAGGTCGAATGTCTGTACTGTTTCCGGGATTTCTTTACTGAATCCCATCATTGACAGGAGTGTGGGGTATAGGTCGGCAAAAGCAATCATCAACGGGTCGCTTTTACGTGGTTTTATTTGATCCGGCCAAGATAGAATCATGGGGATACGCATAGACTCTTCATAGAAGATATCTTTTCCGGCATTTTCGTGAGCGCCCATACAGATTCCATGGTCAGAGGTAAAGACCACGATCGTATTATCAAATAAATTATTTTGTTTAAGGGCCTCGATGATTCGCCCTACATTTTCGTCTACACCGGTGATGCAGGCATAATAGTTCCGGATGTTATTTCGGAAGTAGTCTCCCATTTCCGTACCTTTGGCCGGGATATCGGGACGTCCTTTGCAAAGCGCCTCTACATCCAGATCTTTGTATATCTCTTTATATCGGTCCGGCACCAATTCATATCCCGTGTGTGGAGGATTCATCGATACCACCAATGCAAACGGTTGTTTTTGGTCTTTCTGTTTGTTGATGTATTCGATAGCTTTGCTTGCCTCGTATTCCGGCCCCCATTGGTTGACATAATAGAAACTGTCTCGTGGAGCAGTGGTATTCCAGTACATCGGTTTCAAATGGTAATCATATGTTCCATAAGCTATCCAATGGTCGAAACCGTGGCGACGTTCGGGTGGACACCATTCGTTCCATGCCACTTTCCCGCGATTATTGTAAGTGTCTACATAGGGCTTGTAGGGTGCATCCAGATGCCACTTTCCGATGTATCCCATATTGTATCCTTGATCTTTAAGCACATCGCTCCAACAGCGGGCGTTTTGGGAAAGTTCCACTCCGTAAGGAGCGGTTTCGGAGTTACAGTTCCCGGTTACTTTACTGCCAATGGGATACATACCGGTCATTAGCATTCCTCTTGCCGGCGATGATACCGGATAACTACTGATAGCATTGGTGAAGTTAATTCCTTCGGAGGCAAGCTTGTCCAGGTGGGGAGTCTTTACAGGTTCTTTACCGATGCAACCGATGGCATCTCCACGATATTGGTCGGCCATGATGAAGACTAGATTGGGAGTCGGTTGCTTTTCTTGTGCTTGTAGTCCAGTGCTCAAAATAGGCATGGTAAGCAGTGCTTGAGGGATGATATTTTTCATAATGCTGTAAAGTTACTCTTTTTGGGGTAGAATACAATTTTTATTGAAAATAATAAGATCTCCTCCTTTTTGGGGGGAGGAGATCTTGTCTTGAGTAAGATATTTAATCTACTGAAAACTAATCTCCTTCAGGGAGACTGCTCGTTTCTATCTTCCATCCAGGATTTTGATAAATCGTAGAGGTTGTATAGTCGGTTGATCCTTCTTCTGCTGTCGTCAGACGGAAGTGGTCAAAAGCAATTGGATTTAAATATTTATTTTGGTTCCAATTATAGCCATTGTATGCAATGTTGTTTGTATTGATCCGGTAAGGACGTAAGTACTGACTTTCTGATTTAGCTGATACATTAGCATTATTGTTACCTGATTCAATCAGATTAATGACAGAGAGAGTGACGTCTGCAACTGGTATTGGGCTAGGAGTTTTGTAACGTTGATAATTTTCACTCCATAAATCGAATCCTTCTACGTGATAACCTTGCATCATGTCTAGTGCACGCCAGCGTTTCAGATCATTTAGGCGTAATCCTTCGGCCGCAAATTCGATGCGACGTTCCCGACGAATATTATACAAAGTGGTTGAAACAAATTCAGAACCTGAATAGCGGGCAAAATCGATCTCTTTACTCAGATCTGTAGCGTCTATTGTTTTTTGAAAATCGGTATCCATTCCTGCTCGATTTCGTAAAGCTTTCCAGTATTTGGAACTGTTGGCATCAAGCGAGTTATTCAGTTCATAATCAGCTTCCATATAATTCAAGTATGCCTCTGCTGCACGGAATATGACACAGGCTGTAGTTGATGGGAGTGTAGGTCCTTGTGCGGCATCTGTTGCTAATCCCTTTTTTACTGAATAGCCGGTGGGACATTTGTTTTCGTTCTGTCCAAGTACAATTGGTGCACGATAATAATAACCATATCCTTTGACTAGATATTCAATGTTACTTCCCCCTTCAGATAAGAGATCTCCAGGTAATAAAGTATTATAAGTTAGTCGTGGATCACGATTGGTTGCAACTGCTTCATAAGTTCTATCTCCTTGATAACCAGAATTGTTTGCGTATATCGGCAAGCCATTTTCCATCAAATAACTTTGCATCATACTACGAGTCCATCCGGTATTTCCACCTCCATTGCGTTGGATGTAACCGACAACAAAATGGTTGACTGCCGGAGTTAAACTGGCGTCGTAGGCTCTCCACAATAACACTTCCGAAGCGTTAGCTAATGATTGGCTGTTGAATAACGACGGATAATCGTTAAATAAAGTGTATTTATCAGCTACTATTTGAGCGGCAGTTTTAGCTTCTGTCAGGAAGTATTTAATTTCAGAATCAATATTGATAGTGAAGTCCTTTAAATAATCTTTGTTTGCTCCTGGCCATCCCGGACCTCCTGGTACACGTGCGGTCCCTTTGTGGTATTTTTCCCAAGTACCTTCAAATAATGCCACACGACTTTTCATGAGGGCAGCACAGTCTTTGGTTAGGCGATTGCTCATTGGTGGGGTTGCTTTCATATAATAGTAAGCAGAATCTAAATCTTGTATGATGAAACGTGCTACTTCATTGCGTGGGCGCCGTTTACTTGCCTCTCTAACTGTTTCATAATCTTCCGAAATCCAATGTTTTAAGATAGGGAAATCACCGAGTGCAACTAATTTAGTAAAGTAAATATAAGCGCGAAAGAAATACATTTCTCCCAGATAGTGCATATTGTTAGCTTCTACTCCACTAAGTTCACCGGCTTCCAGTCGGGGACGTACCTTATTGATGAAATAATTGACATTCCGGATTTTCCCAAAATCCCAAGCACCTCCACTTTGAGCCACACGTGTTTCTCCCTTTACAAATGAACCGTTTGGATTACTTGCTGCTTGGTTGTCACTATTATTGTCTGTTGCAAATACTCCCATACTGTATTGGCCTGGAGTGTGGGATGGAAGTTGATCATATAGATTAGCCGAATAGGCTGCTAAATCGCTTTCTGCCAAAAGATATTTGTCGGTAGGTACGGCATCTAGTGGCTCTTTGTCGAGAAAGTCATTGCAAGAGCATAAAACACTTGCTAAACTAAAAATATATAATAGATTCTTTTTCATTGTTCTTGCTTTTTAAAGAGTAATATTTAATCCAAATGAAATAGTCTTTGACAGCGGATAAGTCTTTCCGTTGCTAAATCCGTTACCGGCTGTTGCTTCTGGATCGAACATATCGGCAATACCACTGATTGTGAATAAATTCTCTCCACTGACATAAATGCGGAGCTTTTCAATTTTTGCTTTATTCATCCAAGCTTTGGGGAATGTATATCCTATTTGCAGATTTTTCATACGCATGTAAGCACCATTTTGCAGATAACGCGTTTGAGTTTGCTTGTTTTTGTTTCCTTTGTCTCCTAAGTAGGCTTTGGGATAGTAGGAGTTCAAATTTGCTCCGAATATAGAAGTTGTATTTTCAGGACGGAAATAATCAAGATGTTCGTCAAAACCTACTGATTGCCATTCTCCTCCATCTGCTCCCCAGAACATTGGTCCGCTCAACCATAAATCACGTTTCATGACTCCTTGGAAAAACATTTGAATATCGAAACCCTTCCAGTCAGCTCCTAAGCTTAAACCGAAACGAAGGCGTGGAGTGCTATTTCCGATTTTCTTTAAATCACCATGGTCTGTGGCAGTACTGTTTCCTTTGTCTACTATACCATCACCATTAAGGTCTCGATACATGATATCACCTGCACCCCAAACTGAACCTATTTTACTCTGATCATTGCTAGCCAGCCATTCGGTCATCTGTGCGTCTGTTTGGGCAATACCTTCAGTTTCATACCCCCAAATTTCTCCGATAGTCATTCCGTTGTAATAAAGAGTATTTCCATTAGAATCCCATAGGGCTTTAGAAGCGTTTGGATATGAAATTACTTTGGCGCGGTTGTCAGAAAGGTTAAATCCTATATTATAGTTAACTTTTCCAATATTATCTCTCCAATTGGCCTGTAGTTCCCATCCTTTATTTTTCAACTCAGCATTATTGGTATTTGGCAGAGCAGTTCCTAATATTGCACCGACTTCGGCTGCAGGGCCTACCATGTCTTTCGTTCTACGTATGAAGTATTCAAAAGTCATGTTCAGACGATTGTTGAACATACCAAGGTCGATGCCTAAATTGGTATTATAGATTTTTTCCCATGTGAGTGTACTGCTGACCATTCCAGGAACTCCGGCTGTTGTTGGTCTACTGCCGTCCATTAGCCAATTGCCACCATTGGCTGTTACACTTTGTGTTAAATAGAACGGATAGTAAGAGTCTGTGTTCTGGTTACCGAGCATACCCCATGATACGCGGGGTTTTAGTGTATTAATAATGTTGTTAATTGGTTCAAAGAATGATTCACGTGCTAAGTTCCATCCCAAAGAGAAAGAAGGAAATACATTCCAACGTTGATCTTTTAAAAAGCGGGATGATCCGTCGTAACGAACATTTACTTCAGCCATGTAGCGGTCTTTGTAACTGTAGTTGAGACGTCCGAAGAACCCGGCTGTAGACCAATCATTGTATTTTGAACTATTGATTTTATCTTCTCCCGTTGCTGCACTAATTTCTGGAATGAGACTACTAATCACGTCAGGACGTTGTGCGGCAAGTTCGCGATATACATATTCTTCGGTATTCATTCCGACTAAAGCTTTGAAATAATGATCTTTTATTTGTAATGTGTAATCGGTGTACACACTTGTCGTATAAAAGTTACTATTGTGGTATGCTGAACGTGCAAATGAAGATCCTGGTGAGTAACTTCCGCTGAAAGCCAATGCTAATGGATTACCGTTTACGTCGTGCTCATAGATTGGATTAAGGTTGGTTTGCTTATTTTGGTTGATGACTCTCATACCTGCTTCTGCATAGATATTCCATCCTTTTAGCGGATGAATAACTAATTGTCCCTGAAGATAAATATTGTCATTATGTGTTTTGGCACGTCCACCGTCAGTCAATTGATTGAGTTTTCCATTTCTCATATAATAACCGTTCGGATCTTTAAAAGGCATCATAGGCCACATACGTGCAATGTCATGATAAAGAAGTCCACCTTCCTCAAGATATACTGGATTGTCAAGATCAAAACGAACAAATTTGGTATTAATGTTGAAATCTACATATTTGTTGATTTGGGTATTGACTTTTGCTGTTGCGTTGTAACGTTTATAATTATCATTTCCATAACGAAGATTACCATCTTGGTTTAAGTAGCTCCCTGAAACATAGTATTGTAACTTCTCTGTTCCTCCATTTAAACTGATATTATGTTCGTTTGACCAGGCCCATTGAAAATGTTTTTTCCACCAGTTTACGTTATCATTTGCTTTTTCGTGGAAATGCCAGTTGGTACCGTTAGCTATGGTGGTGGTTGTAATCTCGCCTGCCATATACTTTTGGATACGGTCAATGGTCTCTTCATCAAAGATCACACTTCCTCCTTGATTAATGGCTGCATCATTGAAATAATTGGCAAAACGATAGGAATCAAGTTGATTAGGAAGGCTGGTTGGTCCGGAATAGCGGAAACTATTGTTATAGTTCACTTGCATTTTGCCCGCTTTTCCTTTCTTTGTAGTGATTAAGATAACACCGAATGCAGCACGTGAACCATAGATGGAAGAAGAAGCAGCATCTTTCAAGACAGAAATATTTTCAATATCTTCTGGATTCAGATTATTCATATTGCCTTCCATTCCATCAATCAGTATAAGTGGTGAGGCACTTGATCCTTTACCAATGGTTCCTGTTCCACGGATGTTTACGTTCATTGTTTGTCCCAACTGTCCCCCTAAATCAGGAGTCGATAGATTTAAGCCTGGAACTACACCTTGCAGGGCTTGACCGACTTGTGATACCGGACGTGATGCTAGTGCTTTGGTATCTACACTTGTAACCGCTCCGGTCAGATTTACTTTTTTCTGAGTACCGAAGCCTACTACCACTACTTCATCAAGAGTTTTTGAATCTTCACTTAACTCAATCCTGAAGGATGTTTGTGTACCATTGAGAGGAATTGACTGAGTGGTGTAACCTATGTAGGAAACAGTCAGTATACCTCCTTTGCTAACGTTTTTTAGAGAAAACTTACCTTCCATGTCCGTGATGGATCCATTGTTCGTCCCTTTTACTTGGACTGTGGCACCGATGATTGGCTCATTGAGCTTTTTGTCAATCACAGTACCCGTAATGTTCAATTGCTGTGCATATAATGTAGTAATGCCAAGCAACAACATGAATAAGATTGAAATTTTTTTCATTCGTTTCTTATTTAAAGTTATACATAAGGTTTAATTACATGGCAAATGTACAGGGATTGAGAGATTACGTAGGGGCATGTCTATATCATTCAGCATACACGTTTAATTCAATACCATGTTTTTTTTGAATCTCTTTTGTATGTTTAGGCTTTATTTCGTTCTTTTGCAATAAATTGATTATTAATATGAAGAAGCTAAATCTCTTTTTATTGGTTTTGTTTATATGCAATTGTCCGGTCGTTTCTGGTTATGCTTTTTTTGATAGAGATATTCGTCTGTTAACTATGCAGGATGGGCTGGCGGATAATACTATTACATCTATCTACAAAGATCGGGATGGCTTTATGTGGTTTGGTACTAATAATGGCTTGAGCCGTTATGATGGTAAATTAATAAAAAACTTCTCTTCTTCACCAGCGTATATGTATGTTTCCGAAATTGTAGAGATGTCAGATCGATATTTGGGAGTTATCGCTGGAAATACTTTATATTGTTTTGCTCGGTCGCTGGAGAAATTTATACCGATCGTCCATGCAACGGATTATAGTTCTGTACATGTCTCTCACTTATTACCTATAGATAATAACTCTTTTTGGGGACTGTCAGGGAATAAATTATATCTATATACACAGGAAGAAGTTAAAAATGAGAAAGGAGAGGTTGTTCAGATTAAATTGAAATGTGAGAAACAGTATAAAGATTTGATTGATTCTGGTGATAATTTCTGTGCAATGTGTTATACTGATAATCATGAAATGTTATGTTTGGTTACACAGCAAGGAAATTTGCTATTGTTTCAGCCTGAATCTTCGGAGAAATCTAAAAAGATATCTTTGTGGAAAAATAAAACTTGGGATGCAACTTCGGTATTATATGATAAGGGAGTGGTATGGGTTTCTACTATTGGACACGGTATTCTGCGTTATTACGTTTCTTCTGGGTATATAGACAGAATTACTTATAAGGAAAATAATAAAGAAAACAGTCTATCCCATACAGATGTTTTTCAAGTTATTCCAATTAATAATAATCGTTATCTTGCAGTGACTTGGAGTGGGTATACTTTATTATTTCAGGATAAGAATGATCCGAAAAGAATGATGACAGAAATATACTATAATACAGCTTCACAACTTCACCGCAACTTAGAAACAAGAATGATTTCAGCGTATTACGACCCCAGCGGGATTGTTTGGATAGGTACTAATGGGGGAGGAGTGATTTATTCTGATCTACGGTCACAATTTTATAACCAATTTCATCAAGAGAGGCATAATGAAATTTGTGGTATAGTCATGGATAATAGAAAATATGTTTGGATGGCTACGTTTCATCAAGGGATTATGAAAAGTGAGCAACCTTTTGAACCAGGAAGACGAATGAATTTTACTAGGGTTGGTACTCCGGATATTCAAAGTAAAAATACAGTTCTTTGTGCCATTAATGATAATAGAGGTTCACTTTGGTTTGGAAATAGGGATGGAACATTAACTTCATATAATGAGGCAACAAAACAATTTCGATTACATTTTTTACAAGATAGAGGTAAAGTGAATACTGTGTCAATTTGGGCATTATATTGGGATACTAATCGAAATTTATGGGTAGGTACTAATGATGGAGTTTGGAAATTGAATATAGATTCTGGATTTTGCAAAAAAATCCCTATTGAGATTTTGTTTAAGGACCCTACTCCTATTTGTATACGAGCTATTGCCGGCACGAAGGACGGAACTATATGGTTAGGTACAAGTAATGCAGGAGTTTGCAAATTGAAAATTGATTCTAGAGGAGAGATGTCTTTAGAGACAGGCTATGAGAAGAAAGCGAATATCAAAAATAATTCGGTTCGTTCTTTGTTAGTATCTTCTGATGGTAATGTATATGTAGGTTATATGGATGGTTTCGCTATTCTTTCACCTAAAAAGGATGCAATACGTGAGTATTATACAACTAGAAATGGATTATGTAGTAATTTTATAGGATGTCTGGTCGAAGATAACCGAGGACATATTTGGTTGGGAAGTAATTCGGGAGTCTCTCGTTACAGTAGGCATCAGCACCTTTTTTATAATTATTATATAAGTGGAAGCAATCGTTCGGCATTACTTGCTGATAATACACTATTTTTGGGCAATAATAAATCGCTCACTTATTTTGATCCGGATGACGTGGGTGGTCATTTGGATGAAGATCAGGTTCTTATTACTGGACTTGAGGTAGATGGTCGTCCTGTAGGGATTGGGGATAAAATAAATGGGCAGACTGTATTGGCAGAAGGCATTTCATATACTAGTTCGATTACTTTGAATAATGAAAATCGTGACTTTGTTTTATCTTTTAATAATCTTTCTTATGCAGAGGAACAACAGAAGTACAATTACCGCTTATTACCATATCAGACGCATTGGTTGGTTTCTAATGATGGAGAGAAGGCTACTTATATGAACTTACCCGAAGGGGATTATACATTTGAAGTGAAGAATATTTATCCTGACGGGAAAGATGGAAAGGTTACATCACTCCAAATACATATTCTACCGCATTGGAGTCGTACATTGCCTTTCCGATTATTTATTTTACTGTTATTGGCCGGTGGTGTGGTCTATTTGATTCGTCTTGTCAAACATCGTCAGATGCGTATGGAACGTGAAATGCGCATGGAACATGAACTTCTGTCAGTAAACTTAGAGCGTGAGAAAGAGCGACAAATCCGGATGGAGCGTGAGAACTTTTTTACAAGTGCGGCACATGAATTACGTACGCCGCTAACCTTGATTCTTGCCCCATTACAGGAATTATTGGAACACATAAAGGCATCCGATCCACTGTATAGCAAGCTATATACCATGTATAAAAACAGCTCCTCGCTACATACACTGGTCGATCAGTTGCTCTATGTACAAAAAATAGAGGCCGGGATGGTGAAACTGCGTTTGTCAGAAGCGGATATTGTGGAGCTAGTGAGAGAAGTAGCAGAGTCTTTTCGCCAAATGGCAGGGATAAAAGGATGTACATTTCAGGTAAGACTTCCGGAAGATCCTGTTTTCCTATGGATAGATACGGAGAAAATAACTTCGTCGGTCGGAAATCTACTATCTAATGCTTTTAAATACACTTCTCCCAATGGAGAGGTATTGCTCACTCTTACCCGTATGGAGCAGGATGGAAAGCCTTTTTGCCAGATAACAGTATCGGATACGGGTGAGGGAATACCGGATGAGTTTCAGAAGCGCATTTTTGACTCTTTCATTACGGGTGATAATTCACCGGCTTTCTCTACCAAAGTAGGCATTGGACTGCGGATTGTGAAAAATACGATGGATCTGCATCATGGACAGGTCATTCTTGATAGTGAGCCGGGAAAAGGTTCTACATTCGTATTATTGATACCGGAAGGTAAATCTCACTTTACCGGTGATTTATATGAAATAGTAGATTATCGCGGGCATGAAACGGAACCGCAGTTTCAACCTCTATCTGTACAGGAAAAATCGGAAGAAGGAGTTCCGGTCACAAAGAAAACATTGCTGATTGTTGAAGATAATGTAGATGTCCGTCAGTATATTCGCTCTTTGTTTGTGACAAAATACACGGTACTTGAAGCGGCTGATGGTGAGGAAGGGGTCCGGATTGCTACCAATGAGATACCCGATCTGATTATCTCGGATGTAATGATGCCGGTTAAAGATGGGTTTGCCTGTTGCCGGGAGATACGTGAACGGCAAGAGACCGCTCATATTCCTATCCTGATGTTGACGGCCAAGGCAGAAGATGCAGATGTATTGCAAGGATCTTATAGTGGGGCGGATGACTATATGATGAAGCCTTTCAATCCGGAAGTATTGAAAGCAAAGGTAGAGAACCTGATTCTTCAGCGCGAACGTCTGAAACGCATTTATACCAAAGCATTGATGTTGAAACGAGAATCGGTTGAAGATGAAGAGGCAGATGACGAATTTATACAAAAACTCATTCACGTGGTTGAGAAGAATCTGTCTAATGAGAACTTCAACGTTAAGATGTTGGCCGAACAACTTCACATGAGCCAACCTACTTTATACCGGAAGGTAAAGCAACGCAGTGAGTTATCTGTGGTCGATATGATCCGGAGTGTGCGGGTGAGTAAGGCTGCTTCGTTGATTATGGAGAATCGTTACTCCATTCAGGAGATTTCCGAAAAAGTAGGATTCAGTGATGCCCGGACATTAAGGAAGCACTTTACGGAACAATTTGGTGTGCCCCCTTCAAAATATATGGAGAATAAATGAATAAATTTGAAGGAAAGAAAGCTCATCACAGATTAACAGATTACACTATGAGAAGATCGGCCGGGTTGATAATCTGCACATTGTAGGTTACTGTAATCTGTTGATCTGTGTTGAGAAAGACTTTCGACTTCATTCCTAAAAGTTAATCCTTCTTTTAAGTTGGTTTTTAATTCAGGATAATGGGTTTATATTTAGGAACTAATGCCTTCATAACGATCCATCCAATCAGGTAGGCTACCGAGCAGATACAAAAGATAACGAAATAACCAGCCGGTTTCCCGACAAAGCCCATAAATACCATTTGAGTTTTGTCGGCGTGTACAAACAGCTCGCCGGCTGAATACTGGAGAATCATAGAACCTACTCCTCCTGCCATACCGCCAATACCGGTGATGCTGGCAATGGCGCTTTTAGGAAACATATCGCCTACGGTAGAAAAAATATTAGCCGACCATGATTGGTGGGCAGCTCCCCCGATACCGATCATAATAACCGGAAACCAGGGAGAGATGGTTCCCAATGGCTGGGCAAGTAATACCAACAGAGGAAAGAATGCAAAAATCAGCATAGCTCTCATACGTGCGGCATACGGATTTAGCCCGGTTTTATGAATGATGATCGTAGGGAGTTTCCCTCCATAGATCGATAACATTGTTATAGCGTAAAGTGTAAAGATCAATGCTCTTCCCAATCCTTCGGAGGTTTTGATGTCGAACTGGGTATTCAGGTAAGAAGGTGCCCAAAAAAGGAAGAACCACCATACTCCATCCGTCATAAACTTACCGAATGCAAATGCCCAGGTTTGTCTGTAGGTGAAACATTGCCGGAAAGTCATACTTTTCTTTTCCTCGTTCTCTTTTACAGCTGCTGTGTAGGTTTCATGTTTGTCTTGCTCGATATATTCGAGTTCGGCTGAGTTTACAAATTTGTTTTTAGAGGGAGCTGTGTACATGAATACCCAAAATCCCATCCACACGAAGCCAAGAGCACCGATGATGACGAATGCCATTTCCCATCCCCAGGCTTTAGCCAGTAATGGAATGCTGAGAGGGGCAATCAGGGCACCGATAGAAGCTCCGGCATTAAAAATGGAAGTAGCGTAAGCCCGGTCTTTTTTCGGGAAATATTCGGCGGTAACTTTAATGGCAGCCGGAAAATTGCCGGCTTCACCGAGTGCTAAAATACAGCGTGCGACTAAAAAACAATACATGCTTATGGTGGCAAGTACCACTACTACATCACCGGTAGCAGCAATTAGTTCGGCTGCGCTATGCATTCCTACATATTCTTCGGTTATAATTCCACAGAAAGCATGAAGGCAGGCACCGGCCGACCATATACCGATGGACCAAAGGTAACCTTTCTTTGTTCCCATCCAGTCGATAAACCGGCCGGCAAACAGCATACAAATGGCATATACAATAGAAAAGACAGCAGTAATGATGCCATAATGTGACTCGTTCCAATGAAATTCGGGTTTGATAAATTCGTCCCAGGTCAGCGATAGTACTTGGCGATCAAGGTAGTTTATGGTTGTTGCGAAAAATAACATGGCGCAAATCGTCCATCTGTAGTTTGTCATTTTCCCCATTGCATTTTGGAGTGTACTCATACTATTTGATTTAAAATTTTCAGGTTTAATTTCGGACCAAAAATACACATTATTTGATTTTATCCAATAATAACTGCTATTTAATTTGATGCTTCAAGGGATCTTTTTATGATAAATACACTAAAAGGAATAATAATTTCGTTATCGAACACAATAATTATCGTTTTCGCACACGAGTCTGTTTGTTCTATAATTGGGAGGAGGTGGCTGTTATAGCTCTTTTTCTTCGGACGAATCTGAATATATGTGCAGGGGATATATTCTTTGTAAGATTGTAATTGTAAATTATTAGTGATTTGTTTGGAGTGCTGACTCTGTATGTGTCTCGGTTGGTGGGTGAGGCCGGAAGAATCGGCTTGCTTTTATGTTCTTCCTTTTATTTTGTATTTTAAGATAGATATTTTATCTTTGCCTTAATTGAGACAAAATATAATTGAGATAAAATGAAAAACAACCGATTGATCATTACCCTTATTGCCTTGTTTCTCCTAGGATTCGGGCTGAAAGCCCAAACTGCTTCTACTGAAGAAACTGCTGCTCAGAAAGAGAAAAGAATGGAATGGTTTGCCCAGGCCAAGTTAGGAATCTTTATCCATTGGGGAATCTATGCCGTGAACGGAGTATCAGAGAGCTGGTCATTCTTCAATAACTATCTTCCTTATGAAGAGTATATGGCTCAGGAAAAAGGCTTTACGGCATCGGCCTATAATCCTCAGGAGTGGGTGAAACTGATTAAAGAAAGTGGTGCACGTTATACGGTCATTACCACCAAGCATCATGATGGCGTAGCTCTTTGGGATACGAAGGCGGGTGACCTCAGTACTGTGAAAAGTACTCCTGCCGGGCGTGACCTGATTGCTCCTTTTGTGAAGGAAGTACGTAAACAAGGGCTGAAGCTCGGGTTCTACTATTCGCTGCTTGACTGGTCGCATCCGGACTATCCCAACAAAACCCGTACGGAAGTACGTTACAAAAACGATCCGGATCGTTGGGCTAAGTTTGTTAAGTTTAATTTTGGACAGCTTTCCGAGTTAAACAAAACTTGGAAACCTGATCTTTACTGGTTTGACGGAGACTGGGAACAAACTGCTGAGGCTTGGGATTCGAAGGGCATCATCAACCTGTTGCGTTCTACTAACCCGAATGTTATAGTAAACTCCCGTATTCAGGGGTATGGCGATTATGCTACACCCGAGCAGGGAGTTCCTGTAGTACGTCCTGCCGACAAGTATTGGGAGCTTTGTATGACCATGAACGATTCATGGGGGTATCAGCATGCCGACACTAATTATAAGACTCCGTTTATGCTGTTGCGTACTTTTGTCGATTGTCTCAGTATGGGAGGGAATCTGCTATTGGATATTGGTCCGAAGGAAGATGGAACTATTCCTGCCGAACAGATTGCTGTTCTGAAAGAATTCGGCCGTTGGACTAAGAAGCATAAAGAAGCTATCTACGAAACACGTGCCGGCATCCCGTGCGAACATTTTCAGGGATATACCACACTGAATAAAGCGGGTGACATCCTTTACCTCTATTTACCCTATAAGCCTAATGGCCCGATCGAAGTGAAAGGTCTTGTCAATAAGGTAAATCGTGTATGGGTAGTGGGGAATGGAGCTATGCTGCCATATAAGGTTTATAATAAGAACTACTGGAGCGAGGTGCCCGGAAACCTCTATATTGATATACCCGAACGTGTACAGGATGAGCAGATCACTGTGATTGCCGTATTGCTGGACGGCCCTATCAAGCTTTATCGCGGAGTGGGACAAGTGATTGAAAGTAACTAAATAAAAAAATAAATTCTTATGAATATCAGATTAACTTCTTTATTCGTTTCTTTATTCCTTTCTGTTCCGGTATGGGCGGGCGGGCATAAAAATCTGCCCGCTAAAGGCGATCTTCATATTCCGGTTTTTGAAAATGTGAATGTGCGTTTCTCTCCCGATACGTATCCTGATAATTATAATGAAGCAGATGGTACGGGCGTATACCATTTGGTCAACGGACGTATCATTCTGAAAAAGATTACTCTTCCCGAATACAAACGAAATGTGTCGGTAAGCCTGAAAGTAACCCTCGCCTCCAATGGGGATCGTTGGGACAAATCGGGCTCTTGCTTTGTATTGCCTAAATCATCGGCTATTAACCTACTGACAATTGCCCGTGACGGCATGAAGTTTCCTTCGGTAGATAGTTTGAAGCTGGAGAAAATGGTAGGTATTGTTCCCGGAAAGGATTATTTACCTACAGTGGAGCTGATGCGTTTCATGACTCCGTTCGGTGTAGGACACTATAGCAATAATAATGATTCGCTGAGCAGTAAACGTCGTCCGGTCTATATCCCCAAATGGGAAAGTAATGTCACCTGGCAACAAGATATAACTGATCTTTATCCGTTGCTTGAAGGCGAAGCCTATGTCGGTATTTATATCGATACATGGACTTCTGAAGGGTATTTGGTCAATGCGGATATCGACGTAAAAGAGAGTCGTCTGGCTTGTGACGTACTTCCCAAACGTCATGTGGAGCCGTTGATGAATACGGTTTACTACATGGGACAAAGTTATCCCGATATCTTTGCCCGGAGAGATGTATCTACTGATTTTACAGTTCCGAAAGGTGCCAAAAATATCCGGTTAAAATATATAGTGACCGGACATGGCGGGCATAGCGGCGGGGATGAATTCGTGCAAAAACGCAATATCATTTCTGTAGATGGAAAAGAGGTGCTCAACTTCATTCCTTGGCGTGATGATTGTGCTTCTTTCCGTCGTTTCAATCCGGCTACCGGTGTTTGGTTGATTAAGCGCCTGGCTTCTTATATTGGTGAGAAAGGATATACGGAGAAAGAAGTGGAAGAACCTCTGGCTTCTTCAGACCTATCCCGTTCCAACTGGTGTCCCGGTTCGGATGTTGTACCCGAAGAGGCTGTTATCGGTACACTTGCTCCCGGCAAGCATACTTTTACAGTCAGTATTCCCGAAGCTCAGGCTGTGGATGGCAATAAATTGAACCACTGGTTGGTTTCGGCCTATCTGGTGTGGGAGGAATAATTATAGTGAATTAAGATTCACTGCGATGACCCGTTCGAAGCCATAAGGAGATGATCGAACCCTGTATCTGCCGAATGGAAGCATAAAAAAAAGCCTCTTCTCACGAAGGGGCTTTTTAGGTTTACTTTCTTTTTATGCTTTTGCTCAAAAAGAAAGCAAACTTTAAGATGAAAAAAAGGGAAGTCTCACGACTTCCACAATTCT